>ERZ767114.353-NODE-353-length-26850-cov-2.997759_pt1 | contig 26850 bp, 25 predicted proteins | sample MGYA00374952_ERZ767114 | MGnify/ENA primary metagenome ERZ767114 (study PRJEB28939, sample SAMN06267156) | marine metagenome | isolation source: Columbia River Estuary | place: USA:Columbia River Estuary, USA | collected 2012-05-05 ...
CGAATGACAGCAACACCGGCTTCACTAATTACCTGCGCAGCGGTATCTAGCAAGGAACCTGTTTTACCATCATCAGGTTTGCATAGTGATTCTGAAGTGCACTGACCGACCACGACCGTGTTCGTGTCAATAAATCTGGCGATCCCATCTATATGGCCGTTCGTGCGATCGCCCTCTGGTACACCCTCTACGAAAACGACTTTATTGACACCAAACCAATGTTTCAGGTCCCGCTCTGCTTTATCTTGGGTATACCCTGGCTTGCGTTCAGGATCACCAAGGGTGCTCCAATTCAGAATCACGGTGCCCGCGCCGTTGAATTCCAGATTGCCGCGCTCATGCACGATGTTTACCTTATCCAGTGGCATATCAAGGTGCTCAGCCACTCGCACAGGCACTAAATCGTCTAACTCATGTGGAACGTCATCTCCGAACCGTCCACCCCAAGCATCGAACTGCCAGTTTTGTAAACGGAGTTCTCCAGCCTCTATAACAAATACAGGGCCGTTATCACGCATCCATGCACTGTCGTTAGGTATGTCATGCCAAGTGATGTGTTCATGTTCCGGGTCGCAACCTGCTTTTACAAGCGAGGTCTTTGCGTCACTAAGCACCTGAGATGACTGGTAAAGCACATGCAACCTTTCATATTGAATAATGATGCAGCTGAACGCCGCAAATGCTGCTTCGTATGTCTTTTCCCAAGGACCGGGCCACTGAAGCCAAATCGCTTCTTGAGGCTCCCATTCCGCAGGTACACGGCGCCAGTTAGCACCAGCAGCTATATGACCATGTGACGCTATAGCGGGAGTGACGTCATCAAATATTGTTGTAATTTTTATCTCTGCTGTCGTACTCAAGGGCAGTAGAAGCAGAATGGAGAGGAGTAGTCTCGTCATGCACTGAGCTTACCAAAGGACTGTCTCAATGTGAGGGGTTATGTCAGAGCAAATGGGGCACCGGCGGGGGGGTAAACGCCTGCCGTTGAGTCAGATGGTTCTGCTGGCTCACTTAACAGCTGGATTTAAAAGAAGAGTAATTCAAGAATCAGGGCTTGCTAGCCTCGCAGAGCAACCAACTTAATAGACCGTCAGTAGACTCCTTAGGTTTTATTGGCGAGGTTAACGTGGAGGCGCCGCTGCCTGAAGTGCCTCAACGCGCTTTTCAAGAGCCTTCAACTTGGAGATGGTGTTGTTCTGCGCAGCCACCACGGCAACGAAGCCTCCGCAAAGGCCAGCTAAAAGAGCCGTTACTGTTGCGAGATCACCATAAAAAACGATAACCATGAATGACGCAGCCAGTAGGATCGTAAATAACCGCATGTAGACCATCGCCTGCTCCTTCGCTTCACATTCGTCAGACTTGCACTCTAACCAATTACCACCAGCCACTTGCGCAAGCCCCTGCCAACAAACGCCCCCAAAATAAAAAAAGGAGCCAATGTTTCAGGCCCCTTTAGTTTTACGAGGATGTTCTCAGCAGCAGCAAGAATCCTTGCAGCATTCACAGGTGCGCTCAATACAGCATTCACTGGTTTCGCATTCACATTCGCATTTTTTTTCAGTTCGCATTTCAAATTGCTCCTTTTCTTCCATAAGTAGACTAGTCACACTTAACTCATTGCCTCGAGTGATCAATTGCATCAGCGAGGGCTCTTAATTTTTGAGACACCGCGCTTCGATTCAGGGAGTACAAGCGTTCTCTGCCACGCTTTTCCATCTTGACCACATTCTCCTGGGCAAGTGCTTTCAGATGTCGAGAGGTCACTGATGCATCAACACTGCAACAATCACATAGACACATAGCATTCTCTGGCGTCTTGCAGCCACATAGCTGATAGACCAGTGACAGCCGGTTGTATTCCCCGAGCGCTTTCAACAGTTGGGCAAGGTCTTGCAATTCTGATTTTGTCATTCAGGAATATTTGCACATATGCGCAAATATGTAAATATTTCAAAGGTGCCTTGTTGTGTTGGGCGAGCATGAATACGCAGTCAGAATTATGGGCACCAACCGCTTGTATGACCACCGCTTGTATGGCCACCGATAGCACCCCAACACGTCACCAGAGGCCTTCCTGCAACCACTGTCCAATTAGTCTGCGGCACTTCGTGTTGATCTAGAACGTTACAGGGGCGGAGGGGCTATCGCCTATCGTTGATACAGCTAATTTTAGACCGATGCGGGCCGCCCCATGAGGTTGTATTGACCTCGCGGGGGTTGCAGGGACGTCATACTTCAGTTCCAAAGCCGTTCACTATCAAGGCAACCCTGAAAATTAAAGCAGCCCTAAATTTTACAGGGTACTGTTCTGCCGCAATGCTTGCGTAGCGGGCTGCTACCGTTGCCAGGTTGTCGCCTTGGCATGGTCGCCTCGAATCCCCTTGAGGACCGGCGAAGACCTGTTAACTGCTCTCGGTGGGGGTGGTTGCCGGCTCGCCCTCGACCTCGGCCTTGGCAGGGGAACGGCCATCGAGCAGTCTATCCAGCTTGACCAGCAGCGGGGGCAGAAAAAGCAGGTCCAGCAGCAGCGCCACAACGATAATCGGGGTCAGCATGAGCGCTACGTTCTGGTAGTAGTACGTGTTGGAGAACACCAGGATAAAGGTGCCCATGGCCAGCGCCGCCGTGGTAATCGTGATGGCGGAGCCCGCCTTGTCCAGGGAGTAACGCACCGCCTCATCAGGCCTGTCCCCCACTTTACGTGCCGCCATGTATTTACTCAGGACATGCACTGAATCATCGACGACCAGGCCAATGCTGATTGAGAACAGCATTAAAACGTAAGGACTCAATTGCCCGACAAGAAGCCCCCATACTCCAAATACCACCGCCGGTGGTAACAGGTTGGGCGCGATGCTGATCAGTCCGTAGCGCAAACTCCGCAGCCCAACCAACATGGTCAGCGTAATCAGCAGAAAGCTCACCGTAAAACCCTCCAGAAGCTGGCGGGAAATGGTGTCGTTTAGGCGCGCATACAAAATTGAATTATTACCGTGCAAAACACGGTACTTGGGATTGAGGTTCTCTTGGTACCAGGCCTCGATTCGGCGGTTGAGATTGAGCAGCTGCACATTGGAAAGATTGGACGTGCCCGCAGTGATGCGCACGGTGGTGTACTCGGGGTCGAAGATGGGCGACAGGTGAGGCTCAATCTCTTGTACCAGCTGGTAACTCACCAGGTAGTCGATGACCTGCAGGTTGTCCTCGGGAAGCTTGTGCCAGGCTTCGTCGTTGCCGTTTTCTGCTTTATTGAGGCTTTTCAGCATACCCACGTAGCTGCCCACAACGCTGACGTCGGGCTGCTCCTCCAGCCAGTCGGCGAAGCGCTCCACCTCCCCCATGAACTCGGGGTTGGCAATACCGTAGTAGTCGCCGCTGTCGATGGCGTAGACCAGCGACTGGTCGTTACCGATCTTTTCCGCCAGGGCGGTAATAACCCGGTGAAAATCCGAGTCCTTGTCGATGAATTCAAAGCGGTCAAAGTCCACCTTGTTGAGGGGTAGCAGCGCCAGGCAGGCCACAATGACAACCGAAAGTCCCCAGAACAGCGTGTTGCTGCGCGCCGTGACCAGCTGGGAGACCGCTCGGATCATGCCCCGCACGCCAAGGGGCTTTGGAATCCGTCGCATGGGAATCCACATGATCATGGCAGGCAGCAAGGTGAGGGTCACCAGATAGGCCCAGAAAACACCCAGTGCCACTGCGTTACCAAAGCCATAGATACCCGCCGAGGTGCAGTAGTTGAGACTTAAAAATCCTATGCCGGTGGTCACAGTGGCCAGGGTCACGGGCTGCAAATTGAGGCGCAGGCTCTCTTCAAGGGCATTGGTCTTGGCCCGTCCGTCGTGCAGCCCCTGCAGGTAAATAGAGATCACGTGAATACCATGGGCCATGGCAATGGTCAGCACCACCAGTGGCCCCATATTTGAGATCTGGTTAAACGCAAACCCCGACCATCCCACCGTGCCCACGGTTAAGAGAATGCCAAGAAACGACACCACTAGCGTGCAGAGTGCGTAAACGAGGGAGTTGAGACAGACCCACAGCAGTAGGGTGGTCGCCAGGGCAACGAGGGGGGCGAGATTATTGCGATCCTTGATCTGGGCGTTGTAGCTGTCCAGTTCGAACAGGTCATCGCCCACGGTATAGATTTCCACGTCCGGGTAGTCTTCACGGAGCCGGTCACGCAGCGCAACCACCGAGCGAGCCACATCGAGCCGCTCGGTTAATTCGTCGGTAGCCGGTCGATACTTGATGACCGCCAGTGCCATGTCGCCGTCACGGGCCAGCTGGCTTTTCACCAGATCCTCATCGGCCAGCGCAATATCGCGGATATCCGCGAGGTCGCTGTCGGAGAGCGTGTCCAGAGGGGGTAGCAGATACTGTCGGCTATAAATCAGCTCATCCACGGCGTTGAGGCGTCGATTGACCAAGGACCCCACCGCCACCGCAGACTTAACTTCACCAAAGCGCGCGTGCAACGCTTCCATGGCCCCCAGTGCCTCACGACTAAAGATGTCGCCGCCGGGGGCAATAAACGTAAACCACGCCGAGCGGCTGGGCGGGAAGTCCTGCTGAACTTCGTCCACCTCGGCGGCGTAGGGGTCATCTTCAGGGAGAATGGCGTCGGAGCGGGGGTCAACCTGAGTTTTTGTCACACCCCAGCCAACAGCAATACTGAGCAGAATTGTCAGGACAGCGAGTGTTGTTCGCCGTTCCACTAAAAAGCGCGCTATGTCCACAACGTGATGACTGCCATCCTTTGCGAGACCGGTTTTATAGCACAAAGTAAATGGAAACTCAGACTGATCCCGGTAAAATGATGAGCTGGCGATGGAGACCAGCAAATTCTGCAGGAGGGCGGCATGAAAGGGTTAGCGGTTATTGGGTTAGCTCTCGGGCTTTTTATCAGTCAGGCGTCAGGTGCTGCGCAATCGTCCCGCATAGGTGATTTTGCGCTACTCGACCAAAACGGCGAGCACCACAAGCTCAGCTGGTATGGCGACCAAAAAGCCGTCGTTATTTTTGTGCAGGGTAATGGCTGCCAGATTGTCCGAAACAGCGTACCCGAGCTGCGCGCCATAAGAGACCAGTACGCCGAGCGGGGCGTGCAGTTTTTCATGCTCAATCCCCAGCCCCAAGATACCCGCGACAGCATTACGGTGGAGGCGGCTGAACTCGGCTATGACTTTCCCATTCTGCTTGACGAAACCCAGCTAATTGCCGAGTCACTGGGCGTGGACCGCACCTCTGAAACCTTCATCATCAATCCAGAGACCCGCGAAGTGATCTATCGGGGCCCAATTGATGACCGGCTTCATTATGAAACCCAGAAATCTGTGGCTCAAAACCATTACCTTCGCGATGCGCTCGACGCCTACCTGGCCGGCGAGGCCGTGCCCACAGATGTTCCTGAAGCGCCGGGCTGCCTGATCAACTTTGCGGCACGAAACGCTCATAAGACGACACCGCCCTCGTACTCAGCAGATATTGCCCCCATCCTTGAAGCCAACTGCGTGAAGTGCCACCACGTCGGCGGTATCGCCCCCTGGGCAATGACCGGACACGCCATGGTGCAGGGCTGGTCACGCATGATGAAAGAAGTCCTTCTGACCCGGCGCATGCCCCCGGGCCAGCTCGATCCCCACGTGGGACGGCCTATTCAAGAGGCGGCGGGGCTGTCACCCGAGGAGCTGCAAACTCTGGTGCACTGGATAGATGCCGGCGCGCCCGGGGACAACGCCCCAGACCCCCTGGAGGCACTGGCCTTTAGCGACGCCACCTTTTCAATGGGCGAGCCGGATATTGTGCTGACCGTACCGGCACAGAATATTCCTGCGACTGGCGTTATTGATTACCGTTAGGTGCCAGTCCCACTGAATCTTGATGAAGACATCTGGATTCGCGCCGTAGAATACGTACCCGGAGACCGACAGGTGCTGCACCACGTCATTACCTACCTGTCGAGTCCGGCAGATCGTACCGCCGGCCTTGAACAGGACGACGGCGGTCTGGGTGAATCCCTGGGTGGCTTCGCACCCGGACGCCAGCCCGATATCTGGCGGGATGATTCCGGCGCACTGGTCAGGGCGGGCTCCAGTCTGCTGCTGCAGATGCACTACACCACCACCGGAAAAGCAACCGTAGATGAAACCCAGATCGGGATTTACCTGCACGACGCCCCCCCCAAATTCGTGATGTCCGGCGGTTCTGCAGGCCAGCGTCGTTTCCTGATTCCGCCCCATGTCAAGGAGTATCCCTTGGAAGGTGTGCAGGAGTTTGAGCGTGACGCCCTTCTGTATGGTCTGATGCCTCATATGCATTACCGGGGTAAGCACATGAAGTACATTGCCGAATATCCCGACGGCACGTCGGAAATTCTGCTCTCGGTGCCTAAATATGACTTCAACTGGCAGTTCAACTACCAATTGGAAGAACCGGTATTCATCCCCGCGGGCACCCGACTGATCGCACGCGGCGCCATGGATAACTCCGAGCGAAACCCCTACAACCCAAATCCCAATATGCCCGTGCGGTTTGGTCTACAGACCATGCATGAGATGTTCTTCGGCTTCACCACCTACCGCTATCTCGACGATACTCCCGAAAGCGTGGTGGCAAATCACAGCGCAGCAGAATCATCTGATACATCTGACCTGTGAACGCCTGCGCCCTGTCATTATTAGCCCCTTTCTAGCACTCTTCTTTTACGTTGGTGATTTGTGGATAGCTCCGTACTACCGTTCCTATTAGTGGTGGCAAATGGCCGAAGCCTATGAAATTTACTCCTTAAGTATTCTATCTTTTGTCAGCGCGGGAGTACTTAAGTGTCTCTCAATAAAGCCCACTGACGGGCTTTGCAATCATTAGCCAAGTTGCTGCTAATAACGGAACGGTGCTGATAAGTCCCCAAAATAGCCAGCGGCGTGAAAGCTTTCGGTAATCATCACCCACATCATTTCCAGCGAAATTCCTTGCCAGCCTTGCTTGTCGTACTTGGATAGGCACAAGCAAAAGAAGCCAGATAAGACCGGCTACAACGAATAACACTTGGCTCGCCAGCAACCAATGCAGTGTTAGGGGCCAGTTGGCGGAAAAGACCATGAAATAGCCTCCCCCCATTAGCAGCACGACTCCCCAAACCGTCATAGACCAATCTGTATAAGTCACTAGTTTTTGGGCAAAGCTAAGTACCTCAGGCCGTTGAGTGCGGTCTGCGAAGTATTTCCAGATGGCGGTAACCGTGATGTTACCCATGAGCATGACCACACCCGTTATGTGCAGAAACTTTGCGATTTCGTATGTCACGACGTGGATGACCCAAAAAAGACTTCCTAAGTCTAGTCTCTTTGAAATAGTTCCGACGCTAGCCCTCCATTCCACCGCCGTGCAACGAGTCTGCCAAGTTAGGTGATACTGGCGAACGTCGTAGGTGGTCAGTTGAGGTCTTTGGTGGTCGGTTGTAAAAGCCTGGTGTTGACGAACGGATCGCTGAGACTGTTGGAACGCTTTTTAGCTAGACTAGTGATCGCAGTCTCAATAATGAGGGCAAGAGGGCTATTAAATGCGTTTCGCTGTCATTCCACTGATCATTAGCGCCGCTTTGCATGTGCTGGGTTTTGCCTTAGTGGGGCTTGCATATGAGAGTTTGTTCCTCCTCTTCCCTGCAATGCTCTACTGCCTTCTTTCGGTCTTCCTGCTGCGGGGCAATAACTGGGCCGCATGGTTAACGCTCGTGTGCATGATTGGAGGTATAGCCGGTACGAGCATTGAATTCATGGGACCGCTAATGGCTCCGTCGCTCGTGTTAATTGGGATTATTGCATCAGACGCTGCGGCCGCCGGCTTACTGATCCGAGGATTGTGGCTGGATCGTGTGGCGCGCAAAACCGAGTCAGTCGAGACAGATCGAAAGCCAGCTTAGAAAGGCCTCTCGAAGGAGGCTAGGGAGTCGCTATGCGGGTGCGCGTTCAAGGTCAGGACAGCCTCCGTAACCATATGAAGGAGTCGCAAAGACCATTATTAGGGTTTGGTGAGGGCCTTGAGAATGCCGAAGAGGATAGGCAAGACAGCCACGAATGCGATAGGCGCGCCGACCCAAAGCAATAATCCATACGCAACAGACATACCTGTGGTATCCGACTCGCCCGCCGGCTCGCCACCTGTTAACACTGAGCTGATGCCGTACGCGGCTCCTATTAAGGCAGGGCCGGCGACAAACGCGTAGAACCAGCCATTTTTGTTTGATGACATATCACAATTCTCCTTCGCTTTAGTTTAATAGAAAAGCGTACCTCCCGCCCATTAAGTTTCGCGAAAGAGGCGAAAGCTCTAGCCCCGTTGGCTGCCTACGTCACTATGGCTCGCTGAATGAATCGTGCTAACTTGGCCGTGGCTGCTAAGCCCGTCTTAAAAAAACTAATGGGGGAACACAATGAGACTTATAACGACGCTTTGCTTCGTCTTTTCGGTATTGGGTAGCGCACACACGCTGTCCGCCACTAATCCCGTCGAATTTTTTGGATGTAAGTTCAACGAGGGCAAGAGTATGGCCGATTTGATGGCGTGGACTAAAGAGTGGAATGAGGTCGCTGATAATTTACCTGACGATGGCTACAACGCCTGGGTAATGACGCCAATGTTTAAAAGCAATATGACTGACTTAGACTTCCTTTGGGTAGGTGCCTGGCCGGATTACACAAGAATGGGTTCTGGTATGGATGATTTCTTTAACGGTGAAGAAGGAAGCGCATCATTTGCAGAATTTGTAGAAATCAGTACTTGTGAAATACATGACCTCTACTCGTCGACTCAGGTACGTGCCAACAACGGTAACTGAGGGCTTTAACTGATACCGATCTTTGAAGCCCGGCTGAGTGCTGGGCTTAATAGCGGTGGTTTGGCTGACTGAACGTTAGGCGATACTATCTCTGCGCTAGTTGTTGTCGAGTACGTCGATGCCGCTTATCTATCAGGATCAAGATTGTCATCTATCCCTTAGAGAGGGGATCGAGGCATACCATGCTTATCTTCGGAGCCTGAATCGCAAAATAATGTTAGACGCGCCGGGCTCTCGGTTGCTCATTGAGCACGATGCCACGCATGTCATCTTTGGCCTCAATACAACGCTTGAGCAAGAGGCCGCACTGGACACCTGGGTGTTCTTGGGCTGTCGCTTTAACTGGCGCTACATAAGAGAATATGGACGCCTGCCGGAGCTCAAAGCCTTATATGCTGCTCTTTTGAAAGAGTGTGGGTGGACGTTATTTCCCAGAATATACTGGCAAACCCTTGGGATGAAGTGGCGCGTATTCCGGCGCACTCGTCGCATGAGAGAAAAGTGGCCTTTTCAGTTTCCCGAGGCTTACTTAGATGAATCGATTGCTGACTTGCGAGCGCGTCACGGTATCAAAATATTGTCCGAGCAAGAACGCGACATCGAGCACCCTATCGTTTGGAGTGGAGAGTATTAGCGGTGGTCATGCGCTGCTGAAATTAGTGCGTGCCGGCAGTAAGCGACCATAAGAACTCAGGGAGCAGCAAACCAATGCCGCAGGCACAAGAGGGGGCTAGCCCATCTCTGGTAGAGCGGTACACAGGAAAAGCCAGCTTGCTGACTATCTTTCGTGGCATTCGTGCATTATGTTCAGTCTTGGACTAAGCGCTTAATTTGACAGGGGTAATGCATGAAAAACGTTTTGTTTACGGCACTTTCACTTTTGTTGCTGACCACCATCACTCAGGCGGGCCACCACGAGGCAGGGGAAGCCAAAGCCGAGACCATTATCGGTACTGTTTTTTCGGACGATGGCGCCGCTAATCCGCTGGTAGCAGGGGACACTGCGCTGCAACAGATTTGGGTGGACTATATTCAGGCTCACAACGACAGAGATTTAGAAAAAATTGCCGCAGTCAACGCAGATGACTGGGCAGGCTACTTACCCGATGGCAACATCGTAAAGGGTAATGAGGCTCACATCGAATTTCTGGATGCTTGGTTTAAGTCCTCTGACAATCCCAGTTGGGAGGTCAAGTGGATGGTGACCAATAGTGGGTCTTCAAACGGGGAGGCTGTTGAGCATTGGCTGACGACGGGTAACGACATTACCTTTACCGATGGTGAGGGCAATGAGGTCATGGAAAATCACGTTCACGATGTGCAATTCGTGGGTAACCAAATCAAGCGGATCAATGTTTATTCAAGGCCCGCGTCAGAAGAATGAAACAGCTCTGTTACGGCGGCATCAAAGGCCACCATGTCGGCGGGGTCAATAAGCCCTAACACTAAGCCTACGGTGTAAAAGTGGGTCACGGAGAATTCGGCAATATCGTCAGTGGTATGGGCAATCGTGATTTCACCGCACCAATAGGAGCACGCCGCTTTGGTGACCTCTTGCAGTAGGGCAAAATCCCGAAAGTAGTCCGGTAGTGGCGGTTTCTCGAGGACATTTCGTGTCACGTTTTTCTCTGCGATGTGACGATCGATGAGGGCGGTGATATGCGTGACAAGGCCGTTTTGACTGCACTCAAGTTGTTGCGCCATCACTGAGTAGGGTAGGGCAAGCGACACGTTAGTGCGGTCTGCATCGCGCCAGTGATAATCGGCGATGTCCTCATCGAGATAAATGAGGCCGCGGGGTATGCCAAAATGCTCGGCGATTAGGGGGGTAATTGCGGAGATGCCCTTGGCACTGAGGGGGTCACCCTGAGTCAGCAGTATGAGCGGTTTTGAGGGTGGTCGATGAACCCAATGGCGCGTCAATTGCCGGCACACCTGTTGCGCTACCTGCAGCGGGTCACGCTGGTCGTAGGCCCCCATGCCCTCGACTAAGACAGGGTGGTAATCGCTCAGCTCACCTCCTTGTTGCGACACGTTGAATGACTCCTGCGGGTGACTGCCGTTCGGCAGTGGTCAAGTGGGGTTCAAACGGGCGTAACTCATCGCCAAGGTTGGCCATTGCCTTCACCGCGACGAGAGGGTAGAGCAACACCAAAGAGACGCTTTACAGCGCCCAGATTTCGCTGACATGGCCCTCGGTATCAATCTGAAAGACCTCAACAATCTCTAGGACGGCGCCCTCTTTATCGGTAATCCGCAAAAAGCAGGTGACTGAGGCTCCGAACTCAACAATATTCATGAGTTCTTGTTGTGCACCAATATCGGTAAGCCAGCCAAATATCACGTCGTTTACCTCTGCGTGACCGGTCACATCAAAGCCCATTGAAGGGACGTGCATTCGATAGTGCTCGGCGCACGGCACCCTTGACCATGCCTTGAATCCGCCTCCAGCGTTGAGTTTGTATTCTTTGATGGCCTCTCCGATGGGCGACAAGTTGTTCATGAGTTCTCCTGTGATGGAACGCGATCGGTGAGCGATTACGTTACCAGCACTCACCGTAGAGGAGAACCCGCAACCCGTTTACCAGTTCGCCTACGTAGTCCTTGTGTAGGCGTGTTGGGTTGTTCACTATGATCTCTGAAAACGACACAACACAGGGAGAAAGCGATGAGATCAATGGTATTGGGCGTGTTAATAGCAGCGCTACTCAGTGTGGGCGCTTTGGCGGGTCACCATGAATCCAAGGTGGTCATCGGTGTGCAGCACTTCGGTGATGGTATTACGAAGCCACTCTATGCTGGTAATCAGGCCAATGTTGCGATCTGGGTCGATTACATACAGGCACACAATGATCGTGATTTTGAGAAAATTGCGGCGATGAATGCGCCTGACTTCAAGGGTGTTGCGGCCCATGGAGAGGTGATTAGGGGGTCTGAGGCCCATTCGGCATTTTTGAAGACGTGGATAGAGACGCAGCAGACAACTTGGAAGGTTTGGTGGGCTATCGCGAATGACGGAGAGAATGAGGATGGAGAAATGGAGGAGTGGTTGGCAACCGGTACGTTAGTGACTACCACCAATCCCGATGGAGCGACCGTCACGGCTTACGAGACGATCGATGTATTGCTGGAAAATGGCAAAGTGAGATTGCTCAATGTGGCGTCTCAGCAAATGCCGGAGTAGATTCACGACACTCAAAGTAGGGAGTGGGGCAGTGCCACTGATTGCGTTTAATCATTTTAATATTCGCGCGCCCTCTGCGTTACTGCGCACGGTCCGTGATTTCTATGTCGATGTGATTGGGCTTGAGGCGGGTCCAAGGCCGGACGTACCCGTGGCTGGGTATTGGCTTTATCTGTCTGATCTTCCCGTTTTGCATCTAATAGAGTGGCCGGATGGACCGCAGGTTCCTGATCTAGAGGAAGGCTACCTAGATCATATTGCCTTTTCTTGCCGCGACGAGACGACGTTTATCGATCGATTCGAACAGCTGGCAGTGCCGTTTCAGCGGCGGGAGTTTACCTTGCCCAGCGGCGAACAGTTTCTGCAATTAATGGTGAGTGATCCCACCGGTTTAGGCGTCGAGCTGAACTTCATTGTGTCATCGAGTTAACCCTTGAGCGTTGCCAAGCCGGTTAGTTTTACTTGACCCGCGGAGGGTCTGTTGTCATCTTTCAGTGTATGCTTTATTGGTCTAATCAAATAATTAATACGAATAAGAAGGAGATTTGGTCATGATTAAGTTGCTGATGCAGAGTGCTGTCTGCCTTACCATTTTTTGTGCTACCGCCTCGGTTGCAGAAAATCTTAGGATTATCGGAGAAGAAAAGAGCTTTGTGACGACGCTGTCCTCCGGTGAGGAGATCACGATAACGCGCCAGATGACGCCCTGCGCAAAAAATAAGGGTTGGCTTCAGCCACTGGTGCCGGAGCCGGGTATCGTGCCGGTTACAGAGATTGAGGTGTTAAATGCAATTGGTGACGCGAACACCATTTTGATCGATATGCGAACTCAGGAGTGGTTCATCGATGCGACGATTCCGGGCGCAGTGAACATCCCTTACACCGAGGTTGCGATGCGAATGGACGAGCTCGGTTGCAGTCGGGTCGGTGGCGTTTGGGACTGTAGCGGCGCGAAGAAAGTGGTGGGCTTTTGCAATGGTCCTGTCTGCCCTCAGAGCCCAACCGCAATGAAGGCGATGATTCGTGATGGCTTTCCCGCCGAGAAAATTGCCTACTACCGGGGCGGTATGCTCGACTGGGATGCACTAGGGCTGACCACCGTTGAGGGCGATTTCGCTTTTTGAAACGATAGGGGATAACAGCTTACCGCAGTGATTACCCAGCACTTTAGCGGGCACTAAGAGGTTGTACACGAAGCCAAGACAGGTGTTGCAGCGCGAGGACCGATAGCCATCGGATGGGTGACCATAGAGTCCTGAGCAATGGGGCCTTGAAGATAGGGCTCTCCAGAATAGGACCGGTAAATTGATAGCCCCTATAAAACGGGGCAGGGTGAGGGGCAGACGGAAGTCTGCCCCTGCTGACAGACGCTAGCCTCCGGTATTACCGAAAACCGCAAGATCGACCGTGACAATTTTCCGCTCGATCGTTCGGATGCCCGCCACGTCCTTAATGAATTTCTGGAAGGCTTTGTCGGCGCTATTGGCATTCATCTGTGCCATCACCGTCCCGACACTTTTGCCTGAAATAGAGGCGACATGCGTCGTGTCGTCGACGCCACCAGCGGGAATCGCGAAGAGCATCGTGTCGGTCTCGCCTAAATCGGCATCACCCATCATTTTTTGCCATGATTTCGCATACTTACCGGGGTCAGACACCGAGATAAAGATGTAGAGCGTGGCAACTCCGGGGCCGGCACCGATATTATTCTTCATGGAGCCTAGGCCGGTGCCTTCAAAGACGCTTGAAGTGACGACGGTTGCGATGCCGTCTACCTCGGATAAAAAGGCTGCCCAGTCCGCCGACGCGGCATTCAGTGCAAACGAGGCATCCATGCCGTCATAGGACGGGTGTGCCACGGAAACTAGGTGAGAAATGGAGCTTTCACCCGCTGCGACAACTTGTCTTAGGATAGCGATACCGGGCGACTGCTTGCCGGTGGGGGAGTTCCAGTATTTCGTCATTGCTGCGGCGAACGCAGCGGGATCAGATACATCCATGCCATAAACCATGCCCACTGGCTGGGTGGGTGCTGCATGGTCATCAGCGTGTGCCAGCATGCCTGTGAATACCAGTACCGTGACCGATAATAAAGTTGTCAGTGTTCTCATATTGCTACCCTTAATTTATTTGAATACGAACTTACGGTTTTGCGTGAATAAAAGCCTCCGTCCATGATGGCAGGGAGGCCGACGTGAGCCTGAGTTGCCTCAGGGGGTGTTCATGACTTGCGATTGGTAGACCCGCCCGGCATCACAACTGACGATATCACCATAGAGTGCATTCCACTCGTTTGTGAGACCTTCATTCCACCAGATGTGAGTGAAATTGGCGTAGGCCGAGTGCTTTGGGTAGCCCGTGATCCATTTGAAGCTAATCGCGTTATCGATGCCTGCGGGTGCGCCGGCTCGTGGCCACAATTGGCTTACTCCAAGGTCGGCGCCGGTCAGTCCGTGAGCGGTCAGGGCTTCAGCAAAAGCAATGTTAGCAACGAGCAGGTCCGCATCGCCCTTGCCGTCATGATAAAAACAGTCAGAAAACTCAGTCAAATGATTACCGAGTGTCCAGTCGTTGGCCGGGAACAAATCCCAAGCACCCCATTCGCTATGCGAACATTGCTCAAGAAACTTGTTCGCCTTCACAAAGAGCTCTGCGCCATGCTCGGCGCGCTTGTCCAGGTCGGCTCCGTAGTCAGCATAGCTCTCCCAGTAGCCTAGCCACGTAAACTCGGTGGCGTACTGGCCATCAGAAAAATCCGGCCACATCAGTTGTCCCACGTGGTTTTGAAACGCATCGTGTTCCTCTGCCCAGGCATTGACGAGCGCTGCGTGTTTAATCGATTGTTGGTAGCCGTCTATGCCGTCTTTGAAGCTACAGCCGTAGATCTCTACGGGGCTGCCCATGCTCCATTCCGGTTCGTTGGCGGCATGGTTGTCAGCGAGCGCCACAGAGGCGGCGGCGATACCAGCAACCCCAATCAGTAGTCGAAAATTCATTAGCATCTCCTTTTTATATTTTGTGGACGCCCTGACCGCTGTTGCTGACGCGACGCCATTGGGTTGTTGAGCTGCCATTAAGGCCGGTGAAGCACTGTCTCAATGTTGAGTTGCTCGCCAGTGCAGTCTGCATAGTTCTGATCGTATTCACGTTGGCCACGCCAGCCGCCTGCTGCCTCCGACTGCCGTCGGCTCATGTATGACTCCATGTCCGGGTAAATGGCTAAATGCGCAAAGTCGCCAGGCATATTTGCTGCGCCGGTGTGAGGAAAGACGACGGCCCAACCAATCATGCCCGTGGGGTTATCAGTGAGCTCTGCCACGTACTGGGCATGCTTTTGCGACAGCTGCTCAAAGCCTACTTTAGGCGTGCACCAGTTCCAGGTGACGTACCGATCGTCATCGCTTTCAAGCGCTTCACGGTTGGCGTAAAGCACTTGAGCGTGCGCTTGCTTGACATCGCAGACTGCCAGTTCTTGCCAACGTTCGTTCAGTGCCATCCCCGATTTTGAAGTGAGCCACAGGTCCCAAGATTTGCCCCAGCGCTCGTAGTCGCTGGCCAAAAATTCGACAAAATCATAGGGCCAGGGACGCTGCAGCGTCTGGTGTGAAAAGAGTGGAAATTGACGAACGAAAACCGGATCAACATCGTTTTTTTCAGCCCACGCTAAATAGTCTTCGACCATGGCGTGGTAGTCCTCAAGGCTCACGCCCGGATTGAGTTTGCATAGATTCGCCTGCAGATTAAAGGGCTGCTGCACGTTCATACCGTTCAGCATGTGATCATCTGCGAGGACGAAGGAAGAGGTTAAGATTGGCAGAGCCATCAGGATGCGCCAAACTGATTTGAACATTTGCATCGTGTATTCCTTTTTTGATTTTTATTGGGATTCCCGCCTCCCAAAATAATGCTAATGAGAATCATTTGCAACACACTGGCCCCGGCGGTGCGCAAGCTGTTGCGGTAGTCAAAAATTAAGTGAGGTGTTGGCCCCGCGTAAAGCAACGTTTGAGTGGTCTGGTGTCACCATAACGCAACACTATTTATTGTGAGTGACTCAGCCTGCTTCTCCAGAGGTAGGGCGAAACAAGAGGTATATCACACCGCCACTGGTCAGAATCGCTGCAGTGATGAGTGCTTCAACCGGACGCTGAAGCACGATATAGACCAACGTCCAGCCCGTAATGCCAAGAAAAACCAGCGGCGTGATCGGGTAAAAGGAGACTCTGAAGGGACGCCGCAGATCCGGTGCTCGCCAGCGCAGTACAAAGAGTCCTAGGACAGTGGCGAAGGTATTGAGCGCCATGGTGGCGCCGGAGAAGATAAGAATCTGCTCGAAAGAGGCGCTCCAGAGAAAGAGCAACGCGATAGCTGATTGCAACAGGATGGCGGTGACGGGAATGCCATCCCGATTTTGCCGTGCGAGGGGGGCAAACCGCGGATAGTCTTGGCCGATGCGTTGCAACACGCGGGGGCCAGCCAAGATCATCGCGCTGATGGTCGAGATCAAGAGCAAAGCGAGCAGCAAACCCATGGAGGCGCCCAGCGTTGAACCGAAGGCAAACTCCGCCGCAATAACGCCAATTTCCACTTTGCCCATCATGGCGTCGATCGGTGCCACCGACAAAAACACGTAGTTAAGGAGGCAGTAAAGCACCGCTACCAATGTGGTGCTGATACCGAGAACCCAGGGCAAACTCTTTTGCGGTGAGGTCAGCTCGCCGCTGATGTAAGTCGCTGCATTCCAGCCAGAGTAGGCGTAGTTCACATAAATCAGTGAGACCGCAAATGCCCCACTGCCCAACAGCGCTCCCGAGTCGCTTGTCCAGGTGAAGTCTGCCTGATGATCGGTTGACCCAAGCAGCAGCGCGGCTGCCGAGAACCCAAGAATCAAGAAGAGCTTCAACAGTGTGAAAGTGGTTTGTGTCCCTCCACTGCGGCGGTGACTGGTGCAATGAGCCGTGGTCAGCAACACAATGGCAACGGTGGCAACCCACGTTGGGTTAACGGATAAACCGCTGGCGGCTAAATAGCTACCCAGTGTTAACGCAGCGAGTGCAGTTGGGGCGGCAAAGCCGACCGTTGCAGAGACCCACCCAGAGATGAAGCCGGCACAAGGGTGGTAGATTTCGGTAAGAAAATGATATTCGCCGCCCGACTTTGGCAGCGCAGCCCCCAGCTCTGCATAGCTCAAGGCGCCACAAAGCGCCGACAATCCCCCAACGACCCACAGCATCATGAGCACAGGTGCAGATTGAATATCCATTAACTGAAAGCCCAGACTCGTAAAGACGCCCGTGCCAATCATATTGGCAATGACGACTGCGGCGGCAACAGTAGGCGGGTAGTGAGACATGGTTCGATTTGGCCTACACGATCCAGCCGACCAGCCAGAAGGTCGTCATTCCGGTGAGTAGTGCGAGAATATGGTTGCCGCTCACTTTGGCCACGATCGCGGTGCCGACGAGGCCCACGATTTCAGGCACACCAGCGACCAGTTCGCCGTTAGGCGTGGTTAATAGCGAGACGACCAGCGCCGCCATCACCGTCGGGGCTACATACTCGAGCGCTTGCAACATGATGGGTGGGAATTGATAGCGAGCCAGTGCAAAGATAAAAAAGACCCGCATGAGGTAGGAGCCAATCCCCGTTAGGATGATCGCAGTCAGAATCATGGCTGACCTCGACGCGTTATCAGCAACATGATGAGGACGCTAATGAGCACAGCCACCAATAAGCCTGCGCGATTAGGAAGGTCGGCAAACAGAAGGGTCATGATCATGGCGAGGAGTGCTGCTCCGATTTTATCTGGGCGGTTACTGGCCGCCATCATCAGGCTGACGAACAGCACCGGCGCGGCAAATTCGACACCCCAGCTAGCGGGAATAGCAGGGCCCAGCACTACGCCTATAGCGGTGAATAGCATCCATAATGACCAAAAGGTGAAACCTGCAGCCAGAAAATAGCGTCGGAAAGTATCCGGGTTCTTGATGGGGTTGAGTTGGCTTAACACGAAGACCTGATCAATCAGCACGTAGGGCCCGACCCACCTGAACCAAGTGGGCTGATTTTGAAACTGAGGCGCCAGCGCAACGGAATAAAGCATGTGACGCGCGCCCACCACCAAAGCGGCACTGACGGCGGCGGCGACCGATGCGCCCTCGCCAATCAATGTAAACAGCGTCACCTGTATTGCGCCGCCAAATATAATGGGGGATGAAGACCAGCCCAGCCACTCTGGAATGCCCGCATTGGCAACCACCACACCAAACACGAACGCGAAGGGAATCGCGGGAATAAACAGCGGCAGGGCGCCCAAGGCGCCGCTGATCACGGGTGATGATCGCTCAGTGCTCATGGTGTCAGACCGGCAACATGCAGTGATAGCAGGCTGGGTGTTAATAGGGGAGGCAAAGAGTGCGTCATGGGTTTCCTATCTGGGCGAACCGTCGCTAATAGTGAGGTCGTCTTATGACGGCACAGACGGGGTGAGCGCCCGAATAGAGCAATGCAGCGGATGACGCATGATAATACCTTCCTACAGAGTTTGATGCTGGCCGCGAGGTACGACCCTCTTTGCTTGAAATAGAGCAGCATAGGGCAGGGCCCACGCATTATTCGAACATGATCATCATAGTGCAAACAAGTCCAGCACGATGGGCGGTTGAATAGGTTGCTTCGCCGCTGGTGCGGCTTGTGAAACCGACGCCGAGATACCATGATGCGATGACGACTGGCCGCTCGATCAAGTGGTTGGCCACTGCCTGGCTGTCCTGGCTTCTTGCGTTGCCGCTTAGTTCGGCTGGATGACGGTCGAGCGTAAAGTGATTGAGCAAAGGCCAAGCAGTGAGGTTGTTAATAGGATGTGGAATCATGTGCGGGTCTGAGCGAAAAGTGCGTGACTCATGGTGGTGACGCCTGCCAACGAGCGGATCGCCTTTTTTGATGTGCTCCGGGGTGTCGCGCTATTTGGCATCTTAATCGTCAACGTATTCAGTTTCGGCGCTGACGCTACCGTGTGGACAGACCCCCTGAACCGAACTTTCTGGGCGCTCAAGCACATTCTTTTTGAGTCCAAGTTCTGGGCACTCTACAGTTTACTATTCGGCATGGGCTTTTACTTACAGAGCCTGTCCCCCGGTTATACGCTGGGGCGCGCCGTTCGAAGACTGCTGGTTCTGATGGCTTTGGGCTGCCTGCATGGTCTGTTGTTTGAGGGCGATATCCTCATGTTGTATGCGGAACTTGGCCTACTGTTATTGGTGCTCAATCGCCTTCCCAATCATTGGCTTGTGTGTGTGGGTGTTGTGCTCAGTCTCAGTTTTCCTTTGGGGCATTTATTCGGGGGTGATCGTGGCGACGAATGGCCGCCAGAGGACAGAGACGAGGCCATTGAATGGCTTGAAAACGACCTGGCGCACTCACCGTTATCAATCGGTGATTTTGCCGACGTGCTCACTTACCATCGCGAGAACATCCCAGAGTTGTTCTGGGCCGACTGGCAATATCCCGATTCAGGACTGCTGGTACTGTCCTTCTTTTTAGGCGGCGTTTATTTCATGCGCGTTGGGTGGCCTCGACTGCAATCGCTGTCGATGTCATCTTGCTTTCGCGTGGCGGCGAGTTGTTGGCTGGCGGGCTTTTTATTAATGGGAGTTGAGCGCTACTTAGCGGCAACGATGGGCTACCAGGTGTTTGGCAAATCAACTGCGTCAGCGCTCGGTGTGCTGGTCGGAGATGTGGTCTATCTGTGCGCCACGCTATTGCTGACGGGCGCTTGGTTCGTCACTGTCTGGTGCTGGACCCGAAGCGATCGCTTTATCGCCCTTCGTACGCGTGTTGCCAGCGCAGGACGCGTGAGTCTATCGGCATACCTCAGCCAGACCCTTGTTTTCACGACGGTATTTTATGGCTACGGCCTCGGCAAAGCTTTCCAATGGGGGCCCTTCGCGGTGTGCTGCTTTGCGGTAATGGTTTACCTCGCGCAGTTGGTGGTCTGCCACTGGTGGTGTCAGCGATTCCGCCTCGGACCAATGGAGTGGCTATGGCGCTCTCTCACCAATCTTCGCTGGGAGTCGATTCGGTAGGTGCGGTCGCGTGACCTGGTATGACCTGCAGGTGCTGCTCCGCCGGTTGCCCTAGCTAAGACAATTCACTGAAAAGGCGCCAGTCTTAGTGTGACAGGGGCTCGGGGTTGACGGGTTGAGTCGGGCTGCCTGTGTGCAGTCCGGGCGGGAGCTGCATCGCCTTTAGGATCAATGACTGCGGAGACACCGTTACATTGTCTGCCAGCGTGGCGCCTCCCATCAGCATTGAGCCATGGTTGATCACGGTGTTGTTGCCAATCTTGGTTCGCGCCACGTTCAGTATGCGATGCTCAAAGCTGTGGAGCTGCATTTGGCCATTCACCACGCAGTCATCACCAATGTCCACGGCGTGCCAGTCAGAGAGCTGGATGGGTAGCCCGATCAGGCTTCGTTGGCCGATTCGACAGCCAAACCGCCGCAACAAGGGGTTAGCCAGAGCGGTTCCTGCGATGGTACTCATAAAGCTCGACATGAGCCTAAAAAAGCAATCTTGTGCGAGAAAATACGCAAAGTGGCGCACCGACCAAAAAGGCGCACTGTTTTTTCCTCCCCAGGAATTGCCCACGAGCAGATACTTAATGAGCAGTGCGAGGAGCGGCAAGCTAATCGGGAACAGGATGCTGGTGATCAGTGCCGCCCCAATATTGCTGAAACCCAGGGCATTGAGGGATACCAGCAGCGTGGTGGCGAGAAAGACGGTGATGCCGGGTACAACACCAACCGAGGCAAAATCATTCAACACAAAACGCATCATGAAGACCCACCAGGATGGCTTAGGGTGAACAGGTTGTGCCGCCTGCAGCGTCGCGCCAAGGGATAATGCTGGATTTCCTGCGAGAACCCGCGGCAGGTCTGGACGATCTGTGTACTGTTCGCGGTAGTCGTGGGGGCCAATTGGCGTCGACACTCCTAGCAGCAAATTGCCGGGCAACGCGCCAGGTTCAATCATGGCGTTATTACTGGCGAAGAAACCCGCGGGTAAACGCAGTGGCTTCACTAAAAGAAATGCGCCGTGTTCATCTAACACGTTGCAGTAGCACCCTTGAGCGATAAAAATATTGGCATCGGCGTCGAGTTGTTCGGGTAATACGTTCACCAGCGCGTCGCATTCTGAGGCGCCGACTCGAGAGAATTTCACGCCGGCCAGTGCTCGCAGATACTGCCCCGTCAGACTCCAACCCCACATTTGCTGAATTTGATTCATTTTGGTTTGTCGATATCGGGCCAGTGTGCCCGTGAGGCTGAAGGCGCTAATCCATCCCGGCGGAGTAGGCGTTAGCCGAAGAAAGAGGCAAAGCAGAAGCGAACTAGACAACACGCCGATCCAGATGCCGGCAATGCCAGCGCCCCCTATTTTGAGAATGTCACCGAGGGTGAGCACAGCATCGTCCGCACTGAGCGTATTGAGCGCGTCTAGGCCGAGAAAAAAAGACGCGATGAGCGCGATAAACGCGCCGGGGATTACCACCAATGACAGTTCGAGTGCCAGCTGCAGTAGGACATTGCGCACGTCGATGGCGGCCATGATGAGCCGGCTGCGCTGCGGCTGATTGGGCGTTTTCACTTGATGAAACGTGCCCACCACGGTGCCTGGAACACCACTGACTTGTGAATAGGCGTCGCACGCGTTTTGTAGCGAAGACAGGGGCGTTAACCACGAACCCTCTCCGAGAGTGCCGCCCGCGGATACCATGGCTCGACTCCCCACTCGAGCGCGGGGGCCAATGTGTATGGGTTTTAGCGTAAAGACGGAAGATGCCCATTCGATCGTGCTGATTTGTGCGCCTGCCTGAATCACCGCGCCTTCCCCAATCGTCATCAGAGAGAGCGGGCCATACCATTCGGTGCTTTGTGCAATGAAGGTGCCCGGGTGAATGTGCGCGCCAAGACGACGTAAAGCCCAATTAAAAAGGTTCGGACTTCTCAGGCCATTCACCAGTGGCCTCAAGACAAAGCCCGCTTGTTGTTCCATCCACCAGACCTGTAGGTGATGACTGGAATATTTTTGATAGCGTCCGGGCTCCAATGTGGCTTCTATCCCCATTCCACGTTGCATCAAACGGAGGAGAACGACCCAGCTCAAATTCACGAAGGGCACAATCATGTAGAGGCAGTAACTAATAATGGTGGCGCCTAAAAAGCCCAGTACATCGCCCGCAAGCAGCAGGACCTCTGGATCAATAATCGCCAGTCCCAGTCCTGCAACGAGCACCAGCGGAACGCGCAGTAAAATGGAGGCACTCGCCTGTAAGGCACTGAAAGTGCGAAATGAGTACATCCTGCTCTCTACATCAGTGTCGTCCAAAGTCGATGGGTTGGGATGACTGCTAGCGGATTCTGCTGCCGGTTGAATCGTGCAATGGAGTGCCGCGATGTCTGCGGCGCAGCGATATTCGCTCAGCAGAGCTCGGACGGTCACGGGGTAGCCGGCCGCCTGCAAAGTTTGCGTGAGCTGCGCAATGGCAATCGAATGAGCACCCCACTCAACAAAGTCGTCGTGCCAACCAAGTTCGCTTCCCAATTGTGCCCGGCACAGCGCCAGCACGCCGACGTCCAGCGATTCGTCCACGGCGTCATCGTGTTGCGGGCTAAGTACCGGTCTCTGGTTGGGTGTGCTGGCAAGCGCGGAAACCTGTGGTAACCCGCGCCGATCGATCTTGCCCGACGCGGCGAGGAGGTCGAATTGGTCGATCAGAAACACCCGGCTGGGTACGGCATAGGGAGGGAATTTTTGCCCTACGAGCGCCTGCGCCTCAGCCAGTAGCGGTTGCTCGAGTAGCTGCACATTTGCATTTGCTTGGGTTTGATGCCATAGCGATGGCGCGCGAATGAAGGCGATCAGCTCGTTGTTTTGACAATCGAGTACCGCAGTTTCGAACTCGGCAAAGTGATCTTGCAGCAGCGATTCAATCGGCTGCGCTTCGACGCGAAATCCCCGAACCTTGAGCTGTGCATCGAGACGACCGTGAAAATGAACTCTCAGTGTTATGGGATCAACATGGCATCGATCACCCGATCGATACAGGCGACCGAATTGGGTGTGGGTGAAAAACTGTGCTGCGGTCGCTTCCGGTCGGTTACGGTAGCCCTGTGCCAGCTGACAGCCGCCAATGCAGAGCTCGCCTTCTGTGCCATGGGTCATCAGTTCCAATGTGGCAGGATCCAGAATGAAGTAGCTTACCCCTGCAAAAGGACTGCCAATCGTGACCGGTTCGTTGGGCCGTAACAGTTGCCGACTGGTGTCCGTACTGACCTCGGTGGGACCATAAGTATTGATGATCTGTCGGCGCGCCCGTGACCAGGGCTCAACCAGTGAGGCGGGAAAGGCCTCTCCTGCGGGCACGATATAGCGACAAATAGGATAGGGTAGGTCGATTTCAGGATTGGCGGTTAAAGTGGAGAGCAGCACGGGTGGGCAAAACAGCGCGGTTACAGAGTGGTCCCTTAAAATGGGGAGTAGCTCCGGACCAGAGCGTAAAGCCGCTTTTGTGAGTAAGACGACTTCACAACCAGCGACCCAGGCGCTATAGAGTTCAGAAATGCTGCCGTCATAACCGAGCGAAGAAGTGAGCGAGCTCGCGTCACTCCCGGGTACAAAATCGTAATAGGTCGCATAAGATTGCACGAGATTGATGTATCCCGCATGAGCGCATTCAACCCCCTTGGGTGTGCCAGTGGTGCCGCTGGTATAAAAGAGAGCGGCGATTCGCTGAGAGGGTGAATCCTCATAAGCGCTGGGGTGAGATGACGATTCGGCTTGAGAAGACGGCATAGCCTGTGGCGCGATAGCGTGTTTATGGGCGATTTTTAGTGATTCGAGAGAGCGTATCGTCATGCCCGTCGCGGTAAGAGGGGCGTCAGTGAGAAATGTCCGTTCCGCTTCAGTGATCAACACCGTGGGCGCTGCATCCGCCAGGATCTGTTGGTAAAGGTGGCTGGGTGACTCCGGGTCAATAAAGACTTGCGTCGCTCCGGCTTTCAGAATTGCAAGGTGCAGTGCGACGATATCGGCAGAGTCTTGCCGCAAGTGCACCGCCACGACCTCATCGTTTCCAATCAGGTGCTGACGGAGATGGCCCGCGAAGTGGTTGGCTCTGGCGTCGAGCTCGGAGTAGCTGAGAGACTCCCCCGATTCGGGAACGGTTAGCGCAATCAGATCAGGGAACCGTGCCGCTGAGCGTTCAAAAATTTCGTGTAGCCAACGCGCACCCATTTGATGGTGATGAGATCCCCAGATGTCTCTCGGTGCAGGCTGACTGAGTACGGTTTTGGTCGCTAAGGGCTCAGCGCTTTCCGCCGCGATAGTGCAGTAGCGTAACCAGGCAGCGGTCAGTAGTAGGAGGAGAAGCGTTATCCATAGGAGTGTCATAAGTCTGGGCAGTGCGCGAACAACATGCGCAGCTTAGTCGAAATACGACTCCATCTTACCGCGGCGGCGTGTGTCCAGGGTGACACAATGAAAGCCACCACCCATCATGCGAGAGTGCCTGAGCTTTAAGGGGATTACCTCCATTTGGTGACTTTCTAATAATCTAATCAGCGCCGTTTGATCGCGGTCCACGACGACTGTCTCGGGGCCTAAGCTAAAAAGGTTCATGTCAATCCACTCGCTGCCGATCGCTTGCTCTAAATACTCGGTACTGTAGCGATCCTGATTTTCCATGGGGGGGCTGAAGAGTATCTCCCACTGTTTTAAAAATGGTGGGATGGTATCTGATGATAATCGAGCGGGATTGGCGAGTAACAGACCGGGCTTGAGTGCGACCAAGGTCGAGTCAATGTGGCTGCCATAGTAGACGTCTTTCATAAAGTGCACGGTAAACTCGTTTCCTAAGACGCGTTGCAACCAGCGTCCTCCCAGTTCATTGCCCGTTGCACTCACGAGGTACAGCAAATCGCGACCAAATCGTAATACATTGGCTGCATCAAAGGCGGGTTCGATATTGCGAGGCGTCGGTGCTGATACGTCGTACTCAAATAACCGGTCCTCGAGCATGGGCTTGGGGGCTGCGAACCAATTCGCGCCCTCTTCGAGATACTCCATGAGTAAACGACGGTAGGAGCCCGTCTCGAGAGATCGGCCCCTGATGACGTTGGGTGTTTCGATAACGGTATCGCCAATAACGAGCAGTACGTCTCTGGGACAATAGTTGTAATACCCTTGGCACTCCCAATGGGGGGTCTTGATGACCCGATCATGCGGCCAGTCATCGGGCCTATTGACAGTGATCCCCCTTGATTCAAGTGCTTCAACAAAGGCCTGCAAATCTTCTTCTGTTTCTTCAATAATTTGATCAGGAAAAACACCCTGGGGCAGCGCATCGAGCGCACGATCAGGGTATTCCGCTAGTCGAGTGCTCGGGTCGGCAAAGGGAAAACGGGCACCCAAAGGATTCCCCACAACGACCTCTTCTAGCGGATCCCACTCGTTGCAACTCCAGACTCTGGGCATCAGTGCTTACTCAAGGTTAAATTTAAAGAGAACTCGATCAGTTGGGAGGAGCGATGCGTCACAAAAAAGGCCACCCTTAGGTGGCCCTGACAATACTAAGCACGGTGCTTAAATGTCGTCAGCTTCCCACAGGGCAGAGCCGTGACACGTCAGCGTTTCACGCTCCATTTGTGCGACGTCTGATCCAGGATAGGCATCCCACCATTCGCCGAAGTCCCCAAAGGAACCCCAAGACACAACATACTGTACGTCGGTACCGTCACCGTCTGCACCCACTGCTACGGGAAACAGGACGTGAACGTCCATATCACCGCCGCCGGGCAGCTTAGACGCCGCTTTTTTCCAGTTGCCCGCCTGCTCAATCACGGACTCTTCTGAGACGTCACCGTTAATATTGCATTTCCACATTTGGACTGGATCACCCGCAGAGGCGAATGGGGACAACAACATCAAAGCGCTAACTGCCGATACAAAACCTTTCGTTTTCATAGGGATCTCCCAGTTATAGGTCCGCGGTAAAGTATCAAGGGCTGTTGCTCAGTGCAAAGTAATTGCCATTAATTGGGTCGCGGTGTCACTTTTTGCTAAATTGGACGCCGAAATTCGCCCAAGAACGACATTTGTCGCCTTTTTCGGGCAGAGGACTGTCCCGCGGCGAGTCCTCCGCCTAAAAAATCCACAGTATTTAATCGGGCCGCGCCTTGATGCGAAGAAACCGCCTTGTCCAAACGGACTGAAAAAAAGGGTCGAGCCAACGATAGAGGCGACCCGACACCACAACAGACTTGCCGTCTTCAACCCCGTTGATGCCATCGCAGACCACCACCTTGACCTCGTACCACAGCCACTTGGCCATGTTGTTTTTCATATCCATAAGCCCAGCGGTCTCATGGAATTCGGTGTGGGTAAACCCAGGGCACAACGCCGTCACATTGACGCCCTGTTCGGCGACGCTTAAATGGAGCTCTTCAGACAGTGCAACAACGTAGGCTTTAGTGGGGCCATAGTTACATCCCCCCGAGCGCGGTACACGCGCTGCAACCGACGCAATGTTGATCACGCGGCCGTGGCCGCGCTCTGCCATTGAGGGAATAAAAAGGTGACACATTTCAGCGACTGACAGCATCATCAGCTGGTAAAAAGCGTGTTGCTGAGACCAATCCCGATCTTTGAGCAGATCTGGTCCCGCAACACCGGCGTTGTTGATTAACCAATCCACCTGCCAGCCTGACGTTGAGCAGGTGGCCGCAATTTTTTGCGGTGTGTCGGGTTGGCTTAGGTCAGCGGC
>ERZ767114.356-NODE-356-length-26506-cov-3.928450_pt1 | contig 26506 bp, 19 predicted proteins | sample MGYA00374952_ERZ767114 | MGnify/ENA primary metagenome ERZ767114 (study PRJEB28939, sample SAMN06267156) | marine metagenome | isolation source: Columbia River Estuary | place: USA:Columbia River Estuary, USA | collected 2012-05-05 ...
CAAACATTACCGTAGTATTTGTAATAGTAATCACGTATTGGTACAGATACTGTGTTCGCTACTAAATTTCCACTAGCGTCGTACATGACTCCTGAACCAACTACGCCGCCTGCCTGATCAAGGTTGTATACCGGTTCACCATTACCATCGTACGTTACACCGTAGACTACGCGACCGTCAATGGCATTCATGTCAAGAAGCGGATCGTTATCGTTTACAAGATTACCTGCTGTGTTGTGCAAAGTATGTGAACGTGAATAAATCAAACCACCAATCTGTCCGTCAAATAGAATGTTCGCTTGCCAGTTACCTACTGAGAAACTGTTCATCCATCCAATACGAGCTTTTGGCTGGTACGAACCAATCGTACTTTTTTCTTCACTTACCATCGGTAAACCGTCCTGGTGGATGATGTTGCCATCTGTATCACGCATGAAGGTTAACCCTTTAAGTTGACCTAGAAGTTCACCTTCTACAGCAACATATTCTAAGCCGACAGTTCCACCATCATTAGGGAACATGCTCGCTACGATCGGATAACCTCCGCTAACACCGTCAGGTAGTTCCGTTACAACAGCGCGATTCGCACCAAGGTTGATTCGTGAATTCCAGGTAAGTTTATCGTTTTTAACAATATCACCGAATAATTGAAGTTCAATACCCCTGTTACGAATGGCACCTCCGTTTGCAAGTCTGCTTGTACGACCAGTAGAAGTGGCCACAGGTAGGTAGATGATCTGATCTTCAGTAGTCATGTCATAAACCGCTAAATCCATACCAAAACGTCCTTTAGCGAAGCGCGCATCAATACCTAATTCGCTAGAATTGGTGCGTTCTGGACGCAGGTCAGGGTTGGTTGCGAAAGTATTGATACCAAAGGCTGGATAACCGCCGAACATTGCAGCTGGGCTGTAAGTGTTATTCAATAAATAAGGATCTGTATCTGAACCTACGGCAGCAACTGCAGCGCGAAGTTTCAAGAAACTGATCGAACCTAAATCTGCCATTTCAGAAACAATCACCGAAGCGGAAGCCGCTGGGTAGAAGTAACTGTTATTGGCAGTAGGTAACGTAGAGGACCAGTCATTACGAGCACTTAAGTCTAAGTAGTATGTGCTTTTGTAGGCAAAAGAAGCCAAACCAAACAGTGAGCGTATCGCCTTGCGCGCATAACGGCTTTCAGTTTGCACGTTTGAGCGGTTATTCGTTAATGTGAATACACCCGGTTGAAGAAGCTGTGGGTTATTAGCAACAAGCGATGAGCTCTGCTGCATCATAAGGTTACCACCAAGTTTGGCATCGATGCGTAAATCTTTTTGCTCCATTGGTGCAGCATTTGCCCACGATAAAAGTGCTTCTGTATTGTTCTCACTAAAAGAAAGACGGTCTTCACGGTAGCTACCAAACAGTACTTTTTTAGTAGAGGTAGCTCTGCGGTACTGGCGAATATCATTCTTCATATCCTGACCTGAACGAAGACGTATATTCATACGATCGTTAATGTGATAAGTCGCATTGATATCTCCTAAAAGGCGCGATGCGTTGAAGCTGTTTGTGTTTTCATTGACAATAAGAAACGGGTTGTTTCCCCAAAGTTCTTCGACGTAAGATTGCTGTACGTTGTCTTGTCCTGGTTTCCAGTAATCGCGCAAATCATCGATTGGCGTATTACGTGGTATCCAAAGAAAAGAATACATAACAGAGGAACTTTCATCATAACCTGCGTTTGGAACGTTGTTTGAGCTCGATCCCACATACATAGCATTTGCTCTGAACTCTAAACGATTATTAAAGAGCTTCTTACCCATTGAGGTTTGGAGCGTATTCCGATTTAAATCAGTGTTAGGAACGATACCGCGTCTGTTGAGCTGGGTACCGGAAAATCTGAAATCTCCGTTTTCATCTGCATGAGATATACTCACATTGTTGTTGGTACTTACTCCGGTTTGGAAGAAGTTTCGCATGTTGTCAGGAGCAGCTTCGAAAGGCACTGCTTCACCGTTAGAATTAAACACTTTTACAGGCTGGCCATTCGTACGTGGTCCCCAGTTTTCACCAAAAGCGTCGTAGTAATCGCCCGTATATGTAGCTCCATCGTTGTAGCTGTATTTACCTCCGCCACCGTTACCAAACTGGTCTTGGAAATTGGGTAGTTTCAGAGGTGTTTCAAGGACAGTGTTAGAATTCACACTTACGCCCCAACCTTTGCTGTTCTTCCCCGTTTTGGTGGTCACGTAAATAACCCCATTGGCAGCACGCGAACCGTATAATGCGGCAGCAGCTGGTCCTTTCAAGACAGAAATATTTTCGATATCGAAAGAGTTAATAATCTGAGCGCCATTACCAAAGTCAATGGTTGAAGATCCATTCAGGCCATCGCCAGGAGAAAACAAACCGTTCGTAATGGGCACGCCATTTACAATAAACAGCGCTTGACTGTTACCGTTCAAAGACGTTTGACCACGAATGGTAACATTTGAAGAGGCAGTTGGACCTGCCGAACCGCCAGTAACATAAACTCCAGCAAGCTTTCCGCTGAGGTTGTCAACAGCATTCGGTGCCGGTACTGAGGCAATGTCTTTACTTTTTAGCCCTTGAACGGCATAGCCTAAGGCACGCTCTTCACGAGATACCCCTAAGGCAGTAATGACTACTTCTTCTAATTGGATCTCTGACGGGGTCAAGGTCACGTTTAAAATTGATTTACCCGAGACGTCTATCGTCTGCGTTTCATATCCGAAATAACTGAAGACCAATTTTGTCTGGCTATCATACAATGCAACGCTGTACTGGCCCATGGCATCAGTCAACGTTCCTTCTTGACCGTTTAAAACAGTCACTGAAGCACCTATTACAGGGTCTCCAGAATTATCTGTTACGGCTCCAGTGATTTTTTGCTGGGCCCATCCAGATTGAGCGAACCCAATGAATAGAAAGAGTAAAGCAATAAAATGTGAATAACGATTTTGTCGTTTTCGCATAATTAATGTTGTTTAAGGAATTAAAATAAAACCATACTAAACCAATCCTAAGGGCTTAGCAGAACGACAGAGTCTCTGTCAATAAGAATAAGGTGAGGGTACTAATAAGAACTTAAAACACCCCGTATGTACAGGGAGTGGAAATTTGGGCGCCAAAAGGAAAGGCGTGCTTTGAATTTGTTTGAGATTGCGGTTTTGACGTATAGTCGTCTTCGGCAATAAGATCCACGGGGTCAACTTCTGAGATATAGTCTTCAATGGGAAATGCTTCCGCGACTGTATCAGTGTGATCGATGGTATTGAGGAGATTTTGCGAGTCTTCCATGGGTTTTCGAAGGTATGAAAAGTAAAGGAGGTATGCAATTCTGATCGGGTGCTGTGCAGCAGATGGACCTCTTCGTTCAGGACTTGAGTCGTATCTTTACCGACTAGACTCACAGTTATCCCGCTATTCCATTGAAACCTATTGCTCCAAAGGCCCTTCAACAGGTTCTTCATTATTTCAGCTTCTTTAATCATGCGTTGTCCGCTAAAGAGATCTTACGTTATATCGCTGTTCCCGCATCGCTTGACAGAGTTAAGGAAGGATTGCGGTTGCTCGCGAGCGAGGGTTTAGTTTACGAAAAGCAAGGTTGGTTTGCTTTAGATTCGGAATCGCCGGAGTTGCGTATCGAGCACGAGCAGTTGAATAAAAAGCGACTGAAATTGGCGCGACGAGTCGGGAGATTTATAGCGTTCTTTCCGTTTGTAAGAGGCGTTTATTTAAGCGGTTCACTCTCAAAATCTGGCGTCCAGTCAAAGGATGACGATCTTGATTTTTTCATATTAACGGCTTCAAACCGTGTCTGGACCGCGAAGTTCTTTTTGATTGCTTTTAAAAAAATATTCCTTTTGAATTCGGAGAAGTACTTCTGTATCAATCTTTTAATGGATGAAAACCAATTATCTTTGACTAAACGCAACCGCTATACCGCCACGGAAGTAGTATCCTTGGTGTCACTAAAAAATGTGCAGGGCCTGGAGCAATTCCTCGCAGCAAATCATTGGGTAAAAGAATATTTTCCGAACGAGGCACTTCCGGATGCAAGTCCTGTTGAGTCAGGATACAGGCGAATAGTAGAACGCTTTTTAGACCGCCTATTGGGCGGGGCCTTTGAGCAGTGGTGTAAAGAGCGGTTCACGGTTCACATGCGCACCCATACGGATTCGGAAGTAGGCTATTTTGAGGCAGAGACACACAGTTCTGCCTATTTTCCGAAAAGTGTGGAGCAACGTTTAATGAAGCATTTACAGAATTTTGAAAATGAATAGAAAAGAATTAGTCATTGCATTACTCTCTGGAGTGATGCTTTTTGTAGTTGCGATGATTCGTCCGGTACAATATGCCGCAGAAGCAACTTTTTTTGTACCGCTCACTTTGTTGGAAAAGCAAATTGAGCAAAACGGTATTGGTTTTGGGTCGCCAACAGAAGTTGATGCGCACATTGAGTTAATGCAGAGTCCAGTCGTATTAAAGACTATAGAGCAACGATATGTTGAACCATTTAGCCTTTCGGTTCGTAAAACTAGAAATGGTGCCGTAGCCGTTGAGGTGCGTTCTGCGGCAGCTGACCTTTCTGCAACTATTGCCAATCATGCCGTGGCAGTCACGGATTCGATCAAGCAGTCCATGTTACGTCAAAATGTGGGTATGAGTTTCGATGTCATGGCCGAGCGTAAGTTCAACCTCCAAGCTGAAGAACGTACATTGCGAATAGCATTGGACTCTTTAAGGTTTGCTGCACAATCCGATTCACTGGCCTATGTCGCGCTCATTTTTAGAAAAGAGCGCCAGTATGGAACCGCAGTAGTAGAATTGACTAATGTGGAGCGCAAACTGGAAGAATTGAAATCTTATACGGATGGCCCGGCGCCGAAATCATACAGTATCTCACCTGCAATGCCAGTTGAGAAACCGGTAGGTCTTCCTGCATTGGTCATTGGAATTCTGGGTGCCGTTCTCGTCGCAGTCGGATTAAAAGTATGGACTGCTAGCACATCTTAAGGTGATACCAAAGTCCACCACTCCTTTTGTATTCAGTTTACTGTTCCTGCTGCTCGCTTGCACGCTGTATTGGGACGCGCATTGGGAGTTGATTTGGAGTGTATTAGCCGTTATCGGCTTAGCTTACGGAGTTGCAAAAAAGCAAGCGATAGATCAATTGCTCTTGGCCGTAGCATGCATCGCACCGCTTTCAATAAAGCTCAGTTTACCGTTTGCAGAAGTTTATTTGCCCATAGAATTTATCGCAAGCGCAACTGCCCTTTCTGTGCTTTTTTCAGTTGTGCCTCTAGGGAATGTGAGATGGTTCATGAAATATCCGCTGCCGTTGTTCTGGTTGATTTCTTTTCTGCCGGGTATCTATTGTTCGGATTTATTAAATACCAGCTTAAAATTCACCGCACTTAATGGGGTCTTCGTTATTGCATTTTATTACGGGGTTGTAATGGTAGTGGAACGCGGAAAGTCAGTGCCGTACTTTACTTTTATTGCGGCATTGGTGCCAGTGACTTTAGTGGGAATCTATCATTTTGCTCAGTATGGTTTCAACCCAACAACTATCTCAGGCATCTTTAAACCGTTCTTCTACAGCCACACGATGTACGGCGCAGTGATGGCCTTTATTGCTGCTATTGCCCTAGGGAATCTTCGCCAAAAAAGTCATTGGAAGTGGATTTTACTAGGAAGTATCATTCTGACGTTATTTAGCGGATCTCGTGCTGCACTTTGGTCGCTGGTGTTCATGTTAGTCTTGTATGTATTGGTCCAATTTCCACCTGTCTATCGCTTCGCTTTGCCTGTATTAGCCATGGGAGCGTTCTTGTTTTTAGGTGGGGTATCAAAGATGGAAGAAGCCTTTACCTACAACAACTACGAAAGCCACGACCCACAAGCCTCGCTGGTTGAAAAAAGCATGTCCGTCACCAATGTGCAAACCGATGCCAGTAATATCGAACGACTCAACCGATGGGTTTCAGCACTTCGGATGTTCGAAGAGCGTCCGTATTGCGGCTTTGGTCCAGGTACCTACCAGTTCACCTACATTCCATTTCAGGAAAAGCGTTTAAAGAACCGCCTAACGGTAATAAACCCCAATGCTCCGCCTCCAGGCTCTGGTGGAACAGCTCATTCGGAACTGCTATTACAGCTTAGTGAAAACGGTATATTGACGCCATTGGTTTTTTTACTCATGTGGATGCGTTGGTGGTACTTTGGTTTTTTTAGTATTGCCAAACGAAGCCCATTACTCCCGCTGTTTCTGGGGCTGAGCACCTACTTCTTTCACATGCAGTTTAATAATTTCCTGAACCAACCCGTATTTGCCTTTTTGTTTTGGGCAACCGCGGCCTATTTTGACTTCCAACTAAGCAGCAAAGACGATGAGTTATTACGATAAAGTAGGCACCTACTACGATAAAGATGCAGTAGATTTTGAACAACGCTACCATGAAAACCCGGCGCTTCAGCGTATCCGTCAAAGCTTTCGACAGCATACGAAATCCTACGAACAAACCACCGTTTTAGAGGTAGGCTTCGGCCCAGGATTTGATCTCGTACATTTTGCAGAACAGTTTCCAGATCGGAAGTTTTACGGCATTGATATTTCTGCGGAAATGGTGCGTTTGACGCAGGAAAAGATCGACCGAATGGGACTTAAGAATGCATGGGTGACAAAAGGCAGTGTGGAGGATATTAAAGTGCTTTTTCCAGAGGTACAATTCGACATGATTTATGTTTTTTTCGGTGCCTTAAACACGGTGAATGATCTCGAAGGTGCGTTCACAGATATGCGCGTGGTCTTATCATCCGGCGGCCGCATGGTCCTTACGTTCGTGAACAAATATTACATCGCGGGAACGCTCATAGAACTGCTGAAGTTAAAACCAAAATTTGCCTTTGCGCGATGGAAGAAGGTATGGGGAGGCTATTCGCCTACAAATTTTTTGGCCAGCCGCTGTTATCGGCCAGGGCAGATAAAGAAATTGGCCCAATTAGAGTGCACGTATGCGCGTGGATATAGTATTTTTTATCCTGCTTGGTATTACCATAAATTCCATAAGTTCATCCCGAAAAGTGTTCTTCACCTGCTTTGGCAGTTGGACGAACGTATTGCCCGCACGCCAATGGGCAAATTGGGAGAATATATGCTCTACACCTTCGAGAAAAAGTATTAGGATTTTGCTTGGAGTCGCCTGACGGTCGATTCAACTAAAGCTTTGAGATCTGTGTGCAGTGGCTTGTAAGCCGCTCGCCAATCCTTGTGCTTTGTTGATACTGGGGTCGAAGAAGTGAGCGCTTCAAATACTGTTTTACCAAATCGGCTTTCTATTTCGCTTGCGGGTATGTTCATTGTTGTGGTTTCCATGCATTGTGCGACCAGTACTGCGAAATCTACTTGTTTAATAGGCTCAAATCCGTAAAGATTCGCACTTTGGTTGGGCACGCCGCGCTCCATAAGATGGGTAAGTTGGCCGACGCAATCTTCCACAGAAATGATGGACATGTATTGTTTGCCATCGCCGTAGATGGGAACTTTTCCGTAGCGTAGAGCAGGCTTGTAAAAGAAGTGCTCAAACCACGAATCCGGTCCTAAAATCCATCCTGGACGAGCGATTCGAACGTCCATTTCACCGGTCTCTGCAGCTTTGACCCACGGTCGCTCGGCATATTCATATGCTCTTGCGTAAGCAATCGGAAGAAGCGCTGCTTCCTCATCGACACGATCTAAGGTATTGCCGTACATCAAAGTACCACTGCAATAAACAATGGGAATGTTCGTTTGCGCTTTTTTAAATAAATCAATGAGGCGTTGATTCGCAGCATGTCCTTTACGAGCAGCAATTCGTCGAGATCGGTCACTGTTTCCAGCCATGCGCGCACAATGATAAATGGCATCTGGAGGATATTTTTCAAAAAGTGTAAGAGGAATTGCACGCAAAGGAAATAGGTGGAAATTCGTTCGCTCCATGATCCACGGCAAAATAGTTTTCTGACCTAAAGTTACGAGTTGCCCGGTCCAATACGCATTTGCCCGTTGGGTAAACAGCCTGTGCGTGACCAGTTGGCCAACATAGCCGGTGGCCCCCAATACCCATTTATTCTCACTCTTTTTGTCTTCCATATCCTTGCGAAACTAATGGAAAGTGCCGCTGATTCTGCGTTTTAGTTTGCTAGAATGTCAGCGTATTCTAATAAAGCGAAGGACTTTCAATTTATAACCGTTTGTAGTTTTGGACCAATTCCTCCCCGGTTGCTGCGTTAACGTAAGTCTGTTGAATCATGTCTGCTCCAACTTTTGCATAATTCACAGACCATTCTCCTTCATATCCTTCTATAGAGCCTGCCTGAGCAACTTCCATTACGTTTCCGTCTCCGTTGTCAATAAACGCACCATAGCCGAAGTCTGCATGTTCTACAGAATCATCAGACCATGTATGGAACCATACGAAATGCCCACCACCTATCATTTTAATTTCATTGAATTCACTCACGCCTTCAACTTCGTTTCTCGAACTGAGCTTCCATAATCCATCATAAGATGTGGTGGCACCCTCAAGCGCATTCCAGCTTTCATAAAGGTCTACGCTTGAGCTGTCATCTAATGGTATACCCTTGATTTCTTGCTCGAATCCTAAGGTTGTTTTGACTATGCTTAATTCAAACACGGTACCTGAATCTACAGCCCCATTTACATCATAAACCGGGGTTTCATAGAGTTTGCCATTTTTAGTTTGAGCAATACCAGCTGAAAATGACGGGGTATTATCCGCAGCGTTCCAAGACGCGAACATATACCTTCCTCCGGAATATATTTTAATTTGTTCTTGCTCGATGGTAGTACTTGAGTCTGAAAAGGTCCATACGGCTTTGTCTAAAGAATAGGCGCCGTCCGCTAGAATGGGCGGTTCCGGGGCGGACACGGGGTCTTCTTGTGGTGCTGCGCAGGAAATAGCGAGTAACCCTACAGCCACCAAAAATGTGGGTGTCTTCATAATGTGTTGGTTTTGTTCTTTTTAAAGATAAGAAAATAACCAATTGATTATGAGGTGTTTGTTAATGTGATACAGGTCCTTTTATCCCAGCGTTTATTTCGATGTCAACATAATTCTCTTTGGGTGTGATGGGACATGAGTACCCGTCGGTATAGGCACAATAGGGATTATAGGCATAGTTAAAGTCCAATACCATCGTGGTTCCCTCGGGTTTAGTTATGTCCATGAATCGGCCCGTGCCGTATGTGCTCACTCCTGTAGTTTTATCCATAAAAGGAAGGAAGAGGTGGTCCTTGTATTCTTCCATCGCCATCAATCGCTTGCTTTGGTAGAGGAACAATTCTAAAGTTTGTCCGTGCAGGTCGAAGGTCGCCTTGGCATAACGGCGGTATTCTCTACTCACCCCTGAACTGGTGGCCATATTAAACCACGGTTCATTTTCGAGCACCCTAATCTGCGCCTGAACAGCCATTTCCGCATTGTAGCTAAAGAATTCATGTCCGTGGAAGGCTGCGCACTCTTCAGCTTTGAGAGGACTCGTAGTAGAATCTGTATAAAAATCGTCCAATTCTTGTTGGTACTTCAATACCTCAATACGTTCCGTTGTGGCCAACGGAACCAAGTCCCCAACGACTTCATTGGGTACTTCAAAGCTCAGGCTGTAGTGGTCTATTTTCAGACCATTCCCTATTGCGCGTACAACACCAACGCCACGGCACTTGCCCATGTGGGGTGAATTCAGACGCTCGTTGAACCAAAAAGTGTTTCCCCTTCTATACCAATGGCGTTCGAAAGCCTCGAAGGTCCATGCGCTTTCTCTTCGGAAATAAGGTGCTGCCCAAGCTCGAAACGCTCCGGCGGTCCAATACTCAGCGCCGTCGGTACCTTGGAAGATACTTTCGTCATTATAAAACGCTCCGAAATAGGTTGCTGAATCTGCAGTAGCTGCTGCCAGGTGCCATTTATCTATTAATGCATCAAGTGTTTCTTCCTCGGGGTGCGCATTGCGAATTGCTTCCGATATGTAATAGCCTAGACGACTGTTTCCTTCATCATTTAAGTGCAGATTATCGTAAATAAACAAGTCTGAATCGACCTGTCCATTGTTATTGGTGAGCCAAGGCCAGCAATCCATGAAGTGGTAATTATAAGCCTCGGTTAATTCTTCGAGTCGATTGTTGACTGCCTTGTATCTCGCCAGGTGTTCCCATCGTGAAGGAGACGGTTTTGGTGAAAGAAGAAATACAGGAAGATCAGGGTGCGCATGCTGGATCCAATTCAATAATTTCCAGGCATCCGAATAAATGTCAAATACTTCTCTTTGGTCTCCATCTTCACCTACATGCACAATATCATTGTCTCCCTCATAGATCACTAAGATGTCTGGATTAGTGGCTGAAATGAGCCCGTCTTTGTATTGGTATAAATCATCGAAACACGAGCCTCCGATGCCCGCATTGACCACTTCATATTCAGTGAAACTTTCGGCCATGTTGTCCCAGAGTCGGAAGGTGGAGCTTCCGGCGAAAACTATCCTAGTTTTTTCGTGAGGTAGTTTCTCAGTCGTTTTGACAATCCGACGCACCTCGCGGTCGTAATTCTGACCACATTGCCCCGAGGCGATCGGGGTAATTAGGAATGAAATGAAAAGAGTAATTAGAATACTTGTGCGCATGGTGAATATGTTAAGGCGAAACCTTAAAGTTAATTTCTTCAAGATTGTCTTGTAGATTAAAAGGTGAATAAAACCCCTTTAGTCTACGAAACAGCGTTTTGTCCTGTAATTGTCCGGCGTCGGTCTTAAATGTAGTTATTATCATTGTCAACGGTAAAGTTAAGCGTTCTGAAAGCCTTGATTTTACAACTGTTTCAGTCAGTTTTGAGTGCGATGTATGTCGTTTTCATGCCGCTGGTATTTTATAGAGCCTATCGTTTATGAGGGTCTAACTGCCTGAAACTTCGATTAAATGTATTTCTGACCTATTAAACTCAAAAGTCCTGCGAAACAGGAAGTTTAGAATGAAGACACACAAAGAAATTTACTTAGGCGCACAAAAATCGGCTACCTCTTTCGATGAAGTTAACGGAACCGAGGTCAAGATTGACGGCGAGACTTACTATAAAATTACGAACTACGATGCGATGCGCCCCTTTTTCATGAGTATCGTCAGTAATTCAAACCACTGGATGTTTATATCCAGTACAGGCGGTTTGACAGCGGGTCGTAAGAACAGCAACTTTGCCTTATTTCCATATTACACGGACGATAAAATAACAGAATCTTCAGAGACTACTGGGTCAAAGACATTGTGTTTAGTTTCTCGTTCAGGTAAAACAAGTCTCTGGGAACCGTTCTCCACAAGATATGGAGGTGTCTACGACCTTAGTCGTAACCTGTATAAAAACTCTTTCGGTAATAAAGTGAAGTTTGAGGAAGTGAATCACGACTTAGGTTTAACCTTTAGTTATGAGTGGAACTCGAGCGATAAATTTGGTTTTGTACGTAAATCTGCTCTCATCAATCACGGCTCAGAGGCTGTCTCAGTCGAATTTATCGATGGGCTTCAAAACTTACTTCCATACGGAGTTGAAGACGCACTTCAAAATGCAAGCAGCAATCTAGTAGATGCGTACAAGAAGTGCGAGCTAGAAACATCCGTGGGTTTAGGTCTGTTTTCGCTTAGTGCAATCATAGTAGACAAGGCAGAGCCAAGCGAGGCATTGCGTTCAAACGTCGCATGGTTACTTGGAAGACCAAATGCCATAAAATTATTGTCATCAAAGCAACTTAATGCTTTTAGAAAAGGAGAATCACCAAAGCAGGAAGTGGATATTAAGGCGGAACGTGGCGCTTACATGATTTGCGACACAGTGGAATTAGATGCAAACGCATCGGAGCACTGGAGTATTTTAGCTGATGTCAATAAAGGACCTTTAGAGGTAGCTGATCTAATGGCTGCTTTGCAGCATCCCGAAGTTTTGTTGGCTGAAGTTACTGCAGATGTAGAAGAGGGTTCAGAACATCTCGTAGAATTGGTAGCTGCATCAGACGGCTTACAACTAACAAATGATCGGTTATTGAATATTCGCCATTTCGCAAACACCATGTTTAATATCATGCGTGGCGGAATATTTGATGACAATTATACCATCGAGAAGGAGGATTTCACCAACTACATTCACAAGGCGAATATTGAAGTTTTTAAAAGAGTAGAGTCTACCCTTGAAGGGCTTGAAGAAACCTTTACGCTTCAAACATTGAAAGCTATTGCTGCTGAAGCAACGGATGCAGATTTTAAACGCTTGAGTTACGAATATCTTCCACTAAAGTTTAGTCGTCGTCATGGTGATCCATCTCGTCCTTGGAATAAGTTTTCAATCAATACGCGCAATGAAGTTGATGGCTCTAAGATTTTAGATTATCAAGGAAATTGGCGTGATATTTTTCAGAATTGGGAGGCGTTAGCCCATTCTTACCCGGAATTTATGGAGGGCATGATTCATAAATTCTTAAATGCAACTACATTCGATGGATACAATCCCTATCGCGTGATCAAAGACGGGTTTGATTGGGAAACTATCGAACCAGACAACCCATGGTCTTACATCGGGTATTGGGGCGATCATCAAATCATTTATCTCCTCAAGTTCCTCGAATTCATCGAAGAATATTATCCAGGAACACTGAAAGAATATTTTACGCAGAACCACTTTGTTTATGCGAATGTTCCTTACCGTATCAAGGAGTATGGAGATCTTCTAAAAGACCCGAAAAACACTATTGATTTTGACCATGAGGCCGAAGAAGCTATTCAGGCAAAACGCGCAAGCCTTGGTGTCGACGGCGCCTTAATAGTTAATGCTAGTCAGACCATTCATAAGGTGAATTTCATTGAGAAAATCCTAGCGACAGTACTTGCGAAGGTTTCAAATTTCATTCCAGAAGGCGGTATTTGGATGAATACACAGCGTCCTGAATGGAATGATGCGAATAATGCCTTAGTAGGTAATGGTGTCAGTATGGTTACGTTGTATTATTTACGCCGTTTCTTAAGTTTCATGGACGAATTGCTTGCTGATGCAGGCGAAGAAGTGAAGATTTCAGCTGAATTGGCCACTTTCTTTACCAGTGTGAAAACAACGCTTGAAGCTCATCGAAATTTATTGAGCGGTTCCATTTCAGACGCCGAACGTAAGCTCGTTTTAGACGGCGTCGGTGAGCCAGCGAGTACCTATAGAAAACGCATTTACGAAAACGGCTTTTCTGGAACGTATACCTCAGTTTCTTTAGCTGACGTACGTTCCTTTGCGCAGACTGCAACCGCTTACATGGAGCATTCGATAGACGCAAACAAGCGTAGAGATGGTCTTTACCACGCTTACAATCTGATGACGGTTACGGAAACTGGGGTAAAGATTAGCTATTTACCAGAAATGCTTGAAGGTCAAGTAGCTGTATTGAGTTCCAAATATTTGAGTGCACACGAAGGCGCAGCTGTTTTGGATTCTTTAAAAGCCAGTGCCCTGTTCCGTGAAGATCAATACAGCTACATTTTATATCCGAACAAAGAGTTACCCCGATTCGTCGATAAAAATTGTATCCCCACAACCAGTGCTGAAGCCTCGGATCTCGTTAATGCATTAGTTGCGGACGGGAATAAAACAGTTGTACTGAGGGACCGCAATGGAAAATACCATTTTAACGGAATGTTCAATAATGTCAATAGTTTACATGCGGCCTTAGATGCGCTACCTGCAAAATATGCGTCCCTTGTCACTAAAGATCGTGTATTGCTTGCAACGGTATTTGAAGAAGTCTTTGATCATAAATCATTCACAGGACGTTCGGGTACATTCTTTGGTTACGAGGGACTGGGATCCATTTATTGGCACATGGTTTCTAAACTGCTTCTCGCGACTTATGAAAACACAAACGCCGCGCTAGCAGGTGATGACCCGACGTTGGTAGGCAGAATGTTTGACCATTACTTTGAAGTTCTCGCTGGTATCGGTGCTCATAAATCGCCTGAGTTATACGGAGCATTCCCGACAGATCCCTATTCACATACGCCTGGAGGAAAGGGTGCACAACAGCCCGGTATGACCGGTCAAGTCAAAGAGGATTTGATCAGTCGTTTCGGAGAATTAGGTGTTCATGTTACGGGTGGCCAATTATCTTTTGAACCCAAAATCCTTCGTGTTGAAGAGTTTTTATCTGAGCCGAAAACATTCAACTACATCGCAATGAACAACGAGAGTGCGCGAATTGAACTCGCAGCAGGTTCATTAGCCTTCACTTATTGCCAAGTTCCTGTCGTATACAGTTTAGGAGAAACCTCAAGCATAACTGTATGTACAAAATCGTCTTCAAGCACTATTGAAGGAACAGCGCTGGGTAAAGAATGGACCAATGAATTATTCCAACGCACCGGTAAAGTTGTTCGATTGGAGGTAACTGTAGTAAAATAAGAATGAAGATGATACGAGGGCTAAGAAATGCAGCCATTATTGTTCTAATGGCAGCAAGCTTATTTTCTTGTTCATCTAAAGATACACCTATGACGAAATCTAAAGCCGCCGCTGAAATTTTAGGCAATCCTGAATACAGAGCTATTTCTTTTGGAGGCTACCGAGGAAAGGAACGTGCTAAGCAACCTACTGTTCCGCAGTTGAAGGAAGATTTGAAAATAATGTCCGCTATGGGCATTAAGATGTTACGTACCTACAATTTGCAGTTGCCGCATGCTATAAATGTTTTAAAGGCCATTCGCGAATTAAAAGAGGAAGATCAGGCGTTCGAAATGTACGTCATGTTAGGTGCTTGGATGGATTGTCTGAACGCATGGACGGACCATCCCGATCATTCTATTGAGGACGCAACGAACAATGAAAGTGAGATTCAGAAGGCTGTACGTTATGCGAATGAATACCCCGATATCGTAAAGGTTATTGCGGTAGGTAACGAGGCGATGGTACATTGGGCTGCGAGCTATTTCGTTCATCCCTCAGTTATTCTTAAGTATGTTAATTACCTACAAGAGCTGAAAAAGGTGGGGAAATTATCGCCGGATTTGTGGATCACCTCCTCAGATAACTTCGCCTCTTGGGGTGGAGGAGAATCAGACTACCACTTGCCTGAATTGGAGGCTTTGATCAATGCCGTAGACTATGTAAGTGCGCATACATATCCGTTCCACGATACGCACTACAATAGTGCCTATTGGGATAGTCCCGCCTCCGATGAAGTAGGGTATTCCGATCATGATCGTGTACTGTCAGCCATGCAGCGTGCTGCTTTTTATGCACAAGGTCAATACGAAAGTGTGAAGTCCTATGTGCATGGAATTGATCCAGAAAAGCCCATACACATTGGCGAGACGGGATGGTCTTCTGTCAGCGTGGGTTTATATGGCAATAACGGTTCTTTCGCCGCCGATGAATATAAACAAGCGCTGTACCATCAAGCCATGCGTGATTGGACCGAAGCTGAGGGAATTAGTTGTTTCTATTTCGAAGCATTTGATGAGCAATGGAAAGATCCTAACCATACGGACGGATCAGAGAATCACTTTGGTTTAATCACCCTTGATGGAAAGGCAAAGTTTGCCTTATGGGAGTCCGTTGATAATGGAGATTTTGAAGGATTATTAAGAGGAGGCAACACCATCACTAAATCTTTTGAAGGAGATACAACGGCGATGCTACAAACGGTAAGTGCGCCTAAAAGAAGAAGATAATGAGTAGGATCTTAACGGTAGTTATAGCTTTGTCGATTATTACGGCATGCACAAGAAAGCAATCTCTAGTAGTAGAAAATAATACGTCTAGAGATTCGTCTTCGTACTTCAAAGCAATCTGTTACCACCCTGTCCCTGCTGGTGATACATTAGTGAGCTGGGAAACATTGGACGGGGACCTTGCACTCATGAAGGAGGCGGGTATCACAACGATACGTGTTTATGTTCCTATAGCCGACGAAGCCATCTTGGATAAAATAGCAGCTGCGGACATGCGGGTAATCACAAGCTTTGGCTACAATCAAGACAGTGTTTTTGATATTCTTTCGGGTAGTTTCATTGATTATGTGACCCAATTCAAAGAACACTCTGCCATTTTTCTTTGGGAGCTAGGTAATGAGTACAACTACCACCCTGAATGGTTTGGCGACGATTTGAATAATTGGTACGATGCCTTAGAACAGGCAGTAGATGCCATACACGCTATCGATACACTACACCCGGTAACTACTGCGCACGGAGAAATCCCTGATTCATTAGCACTATATAAAGGCCGCAATCTTGATATGTGGGGCTTTAATGTCTATCGTTGGGACGTACCGGGTTCGTTCTTTGCGGATTGGGCAAAGTCTAGTGATAAGCCATTTTACTTTTCTGAGGTAGGGTCGGATAGTTACATGACTGCAGCAACAGATTCATTTGCACAAGGCGAGAATCAAAAAGCACAAGCCGCTGCCGTAGCAAATATTCTCGATGAAATTTTCGCGTATGAGAATCAATTCCAGGGTATTTCATTGTTCTCTTTCACCGATGGTTGGTGGAAAGCGGGTAATCCTACTACGCAAGATATAGGTGGCTGGGCCCCGAACAGTTCTGGCGTACCGTACGATGGGTCACCTAATGAAGAATATTGGGGAATCGTAGATATTAATCGAGAGAAGAAGAAAGTTTTTGAGGTAGTTAAAGCACGTTTTAATAAAGCGAAATAGAATGAGAAAATCGGTTTGGTTTTTACTGACGGTCATTGGGTTGGCCAGTTGCACAACGAAAAGTACATCGAACATGAATGTTTTTGAAACCTCCGCCAATGGCAATTTGCATGCTGTGAAAAAAGATTTTAAAAAGTCCGAGCAGCATTCGACCGTTTTGATTGACACGAAAAAAAGAAAACAAACCATTATTGGCTTTGGTGGTGCTTTTACAGAATCCACAGCCCATAATATCAACTTACTAAGCCCTGAAAACAGAACGGAAATCATCGATGCGTATTTTGGGGAGGAAGGGGCAGCTTATTCATTGACACGTACGCACATGAATTCATGTGATTTTTCGGTCGCAAATTATTCCTATACACCTGTTGAAGGAGATACAGCGTTGGAGCACTTTTCCATCGACCCTGATCGCACAGATATCCTTCCCATGATTAAAGATGCACAGGCGGTTTCGAAAGAAGGTTTTAAAATATTTGGTTCGCCTTGGACCGCTGCACCGTGGATGAAGGACAACAACAGCTACGTTGGAGGAAAACTCAAAAAAGAGTACTACGATACGTGGGCCTTATTTTTTAGTAAATACGTAGATGCCTATCGTGCCGAAGGCATTGATATCTGGGGTTTTACTGTGGAAAATGAGCCGCACGGCAACGGTAATAATTGGGAAAGTATGCACTATTCGCCAGAGGAAATGACGGATTTTGTTGTGAATCATCTAGGACCCCGGCTCGAAGCCGACGGAAAAGGCGATCTCATCATCATGGGTTACGACCAAAACCGTCAAGGTGCCCCCGAATGGGCAGATGTGATGTACCGCGACGATACAACAAAACGCTATTACGACGGTATGGCTGTGCATTGGTACGAGAGTACTTATGATTATTTCCCTGCTACGTTAGATTACGTGCGTGATGCTGCACCTGATAAGATTTTACTTCAAACGGAAGCCTGTGTAGATAATCAAGTCCCTGTTTGGCGTGATGATGCCTGGTATTGGCAAAAGGAAGCGACCGATTGGGGGTATTACTGGCGTGAAGAAGAAAACCGCCACCTTCATCCCAAATACGCACCGGTGAATCGCTATGCCAGAGACATTATTGGATGTTTGAACCACTGGGTTCAGGGCTGGGTAGATTGGAATATGGTTTTAGATACGCAGGGCGGCCCCAATTGGGCTAAGAACTGGTGTATCGCACCCATTATCGTCAATCCCGAAAAAGATGAGATTTACTACACACCGTTGTACTATGTAATGAAACATTTCAGTAAGCACATTCGTCCTGGAGCTCAAGTACTGGAAGTGAATCACACCGACGGCGAACTAATGGTAACTGCCGCTGAAAATGAAGATGGCTCCATCGTTGTAGTAGTCTTTAACGAGGGCGAGCAGCCACGAAGTTTTGATTTGAACATGGATGGAACGGAGCGATTGATTGCTATAGATGCGCAAGCCCTTCAAACCATTGTAATAGAACCTAAATAATAATCTTATGAGTGAAGTAGCGTCAACAAAAGTCCCCATGGGCCAGAAGATTGCTTTTGGAGTTGGGATGTTAGCGAATCAGATGTTCCCAGCTGCCATGAGTATTTTTATGGTCGTATTGGTACAAGACTTAGGTTTTCCTGGATGGATGTGGGGGGTGATTTTCTTTGCGCCACGAGCCTTTGATGCCATCTTAGATCCTATCATGGGATTTATTTCTGATAATACACGTTCGCGCTGGGGTCGCCGAAGAAAGTATGTCTTTGTAGGCGCACTTCTAATGGGTATTTCCTTCATCTTATTATGGCAGGTCTACCGTGAAAATACATTGACCTACAATTTTACGTATTTCATGCTTTGGTCGTTTGTGTTCTATTTAGGTCTTACCATTTTCGGAGTACCGTACGTCAGTATGGGCTATGAGATGAGTAATGATTTTCACGAGCGCACGACAGTGATGGCAATCTCGCAATGGATTGGTCAATGGGCTTGGGTCATTGCACCATGGTTTTGGGTCATTATGTACGATCCGGAATGGTTCCCTTCCGGGGATGTGGCAACCCGGACCCTAGCAGTCTGGGTAGGCGTTGTATTTACCATCTGTGCGATGGTACCTGCCATTTTCATTAAAGGGGAATCCACCTTAGACCGCACTGACTATGAGTCCCTTAGCCTTGGAAACATCATTCGCAGCTTAGGAAGCATTCGCAGGAGTTTTGTTGAGGCATTTGCCTTGCCTTCATTCCGTAAGTTGTGCATCACGACGTTCTTGATCTTTAACGGTTTCAATACCATCGCTAGTTTTACCTTCTTTATCATAAAGAGTCATTTGTTCAACGACGATGCTTCAGCAGTGGGAGTTTGGCCTACACTCTTTGGGAGTGTTGGTGCACTGGTGACGACGTTCTTAGTCATTCCAATTGTAGCTAGAATGTCAAAAACATTAGGTAAAAAGCGTGCTTTCATCATCTCACAGAGCATCTCAATCATTGGATACATTATGCTTTGGTTCTTAATGGTTCCAGGGAAACCGTACTTGTTTTTGTTCGCTTTACCATTCCACTCTTTTGGTATCGGCGGGTTGTTTACCATTATGATGTCTATGACTTCAGATGTTTTAGACATTGATGAATTGAAAACTGGAAAACGTCGTGAAGGTGTGTTCGGTGCAATCTATTGGTGGATGGTGAAGCTTGGCTTTGCTTTTGCCGGTGCATTGAGCGGATTGATTCTTACGTTGGTGAATTACCAAAGTGGTGCAGTGGCTCAACCGGAAGGTGCTGTAGACCAATTAAGAATGGTCTTCTCTGGCCTACCTATACTCTGTACGCTGATCGCCATTGCGGTGATGTGGAAGTATAGTGTCGATGAAAAATATGCGCGTGAGGTCCGCGCGAAATTGGACCAACGAAACCAATAAATCGACTAATTTTAAGGACGCAACCATGTCATTCAGAAAGGAGAAATTCATGTCATTGGCCGGTATTACGGCTGTTGATCATCCAATAGAAGAGCTGAAAAGTATTAGCCGAGGTTTGCTTAACGATGGAATTCATGGCATTTGCTTTAGTGCCTACGATGAAGGTCAGCAGCCTGGTGATCAACTCACTGAAGCCCAAGTTCGAAGAAAATTAAGCATTCTAAAGCCGCACATCTCGTGGGTGCGTACCTTTTCCTGTACCGAGGGCAATGAGTTCATCGCTCAGATTGCACATGAAATGGGTATCAAAACTCTAGCAGGTGCATGGCTGGGGGACGATCTTGAGAAAAACGAAGTAGAGATTGCAGGTCTGATTGCTTTATGTAAGCAAGGTGCGGTAGATGTGGCTGCAGTAGGTAACGAAGTATTGTACCGCGAAGACCTTGAAGCCAATGCTTTGGTAAAATATATCGAGCGTGTGAAGGCTGAGGTTTCTGGTGTACCTGTGGGTTATGTAGATGCCTATTATGAGTTTACAGATCATCCAGAAGTATCAGATGCATGCGATATCATCTTGGCAAATTGCTACCCGTATTGGGAAGGCTGTGCCATAGATTATTCGTTGATGTACATGAAACAGATGTACATGGAAGCAAAGATTGCAGGCAAGGGTAAGCCGGTATTAATTACTGAAACGGGTTGGCCGAGCAATGGCCAAAGCATCGGTGGTGCTCAAGCTTCGTTTGAAAACAGTTTAAAGTATTTCATTAGCGCTCAACGCTGGTCTGCAGCTGAGGACATTCCAATGTTCTACTTCTCTTCGTTCGATGAAAGTTGGAAGATTGAGAAGGAAGGCGATGTTGGCGCCTCTTGGGGCCTTTGGGACAAAGATGAGCAGCTGAAGTTTTAAGAGGACCAATTGTGCTCGTATCTGCACGATTTAGTTGCATCTTTGCCGCATGGAACACAAAAGCGGTTTTGTCAATATAATTGGGAATCCCAACGTAGGGAAGAGCACCCTGATGAACGCAATGGTCGGTGAGCGATTGAGCATCATCACACCTAAGGCACAGACGACGCGTCACCGCATCTTTGGCATTTTAAACGAGCCTGAATATCAGATTGTCTTTTCAGATACGCCAGGGGTTATTCAGCCAGCGTATAAGATGCAGGAGCATATGATGAAATTTGTGTCGGATGCTTTTGAAGATGCTGATGTATTCTTGTATTTAGTAGAACCAGGAGATCGTGCCTTGAAGGATGAGGGCTTCTTTCAAAAATTGGCCACCACCTCAGTTCCCGTGCTTTTGATTGTCAATAAGATTGATACCACCTCACAGGAAGCTTTAGAGGAGGAAGTTGGGTACTGGCAGACCAGCTTGCCCAATGCTGAGATTATCCCCATTAGTGCACTTGAAGGAGCGAATACAGACTACTTATTGAGCCGACTTAAGGAATTGGTCCCGTTGAGTCCGCCGTATTTTGATAAAGACGCGTTAACGGACAAAACGGAACGGTTCTTTGTTAGTGAGATCATTAGAGAACAAATCTTGCTGAATTACAAAAAAGAGATCCCTTACAGTGTTGAGGTAGATGTTGAAGAATTCAAGGAAGAAGAAGATATTATACGCATGCGATGCATCATTTATGTTGCCCGCGATTCTCAAAAAGGCATACTAATAGGCCACAAGGGAAGTCGACTAAAGGCAGTAGGGATAGGTGCGCGTAAGCAATTGGAAGCATTTTTCGCGAAGAAGGTGCATGTGGAGACCTTTGTTAAGGTGAAAAAGAACTGGCGCGATAACGATTTACAGTTGAAGCGCTTTGGTTATAAGAATTAATTATGAGTAACATCGTTGCCATTGTGGGACGCCCAAATGTTGGGAAAAGCACACTATTTAACCGTCTAATCCAGCGCCGTGATGCTATCGTTGATAGTGTTGCCGGTGTCACACGTGATCGCCATTACGGCAAGAGCGATTGGAATGGAAAGGAATTTTCTGTCATTGATACTGGCGGTTATATCGAAGGCTCGGAAGATGTTTTCGAAGCTGAAATTCGCCGTCAGGTGGAATTGGCGCTAGAAGAATCCACTGTGGTCCTCTTCGTTTTAGATCTGCAAGCAGGATTAACAGAGTTTGATAAAATCATTTCTGAACTGCTGCGTAAGACCGAAAAGCCAGTGGTGTACTGTGTGAATAAAGTGGATAACAGCATGCTTGAATTAGACGCGACAGAATTCTACGGCTTAGGTATTGAAAAATACCACACCATTAGTGCAGTAAACGGCAGTGGAACCGGTGATTTGCTTGATGAATTAGTCTCTTACATGGACGAAAATCCAGTAGATGACTACGATGATCTGCCTAAAATGGCTATTGTCGGACGTCCAAATGCGGGTAAATCGTCCATAGTGAATGCGTTGTTCGATGAGGAACGTAATATCGTCACTGAAGTTGCAGGTACCACAAGAGATACGGTAAATACACGCTTCAATAAGTTCGGTTTTGATTTCATGTTACTGGATACTGCCGGTCTTCGCAAGAAGGGTAAGGTGCATGAAAATTTAGAGTTCTATTCTAATATGCGTTCTGTACGTGCCATCGAACATGCAGATGTATGCATGATGATCGTAGATGCAACCCGCGGATTTGAGGCGCAAGATCTCTCTATCGTTTCCTTAGTAGAAAAGAATAAAAAGGGTTTAGTAGTTGTTGTAAATAAGTGGGATTTGGTAGAAAAATCGACCAATACCATTCGTGACGCAGAAGCGCACATTCGCAAAAAATTAGAGCCATTTACTGATTTCCCGATCATCTTTACAAGTGCGCTTACGAAGCAACGTGTTTTAAAGGCATTTGAAGAAGGGGTAAAGGTATACGAGCGTAGAAAACAAAAGATATCAACCAGTAAACTGAATGACACCATGCTGGAGATCATTAAAGGATTTCCGCCACCGGCCGTCAAAGGGAAATATGTCAAAATTAAATTCTGTACGCAGTTGCCAACACGGACACCTCAGTTTGCCTTTTTTGCCAACCTGCCGCAATATGTGAAAGAGCCATACAAACGCTTCTTAGAAAATAAGATGCGCAAGGAGTTTGACTTCCACGGTGCCCCGATCGAAATATTTTTCCGTCAGAAATAACTATAGTTGATAGGTAATAACTGCATTGCCTTGTGCGATGACTAGAACGGGTGGACCGGTCGTGGTCAAGCGTCCGGCTTTTGCGCTTGATCCGTCGAATTGAGTAATGTTTGAAACGGGCTCGTTGAGTAGGGTAACGTGAATCGTATTGTCGTCGCACATAATAATGCCCGTGCCGCCAGGATAGGATGCTACAGATACGATGTTTCTGCTATCAATTGCTACGTTGTATCTGTTGTTTGCGCTTTGTACGGAAACAGATTCGTTCGACCAGTAAATACGACCGTAGCTCTGTTGCTCTAGACCTATTAGATCTTTTATATCATGCTCTAAAATCTCGACACTACCATCCCACCGTTGTTCCTGTAGCTCTCCTTCATCGCCAACACGAATAATACTTGGGATACTGCCCGGGGAAAGCGCCCAAGGATTTGCCGTTGCTGGGAGGGCATAGGTTTTAATCCTGTTTTCTCCACGTCTGTTCAAAATAAATGCCTGTTCTAGCGTTGAGGTAATGATATAGTCTTTCCCACCGCGTTGGAATAAAAATGGGCGTTGCGTGAGGGTTCCATTGGACGCGTCGGTTTTCCAGCCCTCCACCCGTTTACCATCACTAGTAAAGTTGTACAACCCGTCACCACAGGGAACAAGGAACCTGTAGTTTCTATTCTTATCGTAGTCCAGTACCGTAAGGCCTAAAGACGTCGTCGCAGGGAGTTCGATAGGAAAGGCTTCCACATTTCTTCCCAATAGATCAATACAATGGAGTTTATCGGAAGTAGTAAAGACTAATTGATATTTAGCATTTTTAAATAAATCCACCTGCTGAATAGCTCCTATAACGGTCTGGTCCAATTTCTTCGACCATTGCACTTCTCCGGCCTCATTCAACCAATACAGCGTATTGGTCTCGTCTTGTACGACTACATTATTGACTCCGGATCTATGATTTCTAACGAGGAATGGCCCTGAAATGACAGGGGCCTCTAATGATGTAGACCACAAATAGGAGCTGCTTACCGCTTGCTCTTTTTGGCTTTGAATCGAGAGTGAACCAAAGGCGAGTGCATCTTTGACTTCTATAGATCCACTTAATAAAGCGTTGCTAAAAAGACCCGGCCATTGTTCACCGGGACAAAATTCGGATTTCGTAAATCCTTTTAAACTGGTCGCAAAAGTGAGGTGGTCCGCTTTATTTAGTGCTTCTGAAAGTGGATCAAAAGCTTCCATACCATCCCAGGTTTTACCCAAGCCAATCTCACTCATGTAGACCTCAAGAATTTTAGCATTTGGTGCAATAGCTAAGACGTCATCATTAATGGTCCATGACGGAGTTCCTAGATCAGTAAAGAACCATCCGTATAGAGCACTGAATAGGAATTTATGTTTCTCCTTAAGTGTACCGCCTTCGCGGCCGTCCACAGTACCGGTAGTTGATGAAAGTCCTGCGAGCACTTCGCCTACTTCCTTTGAACGACCTGTTTTAAGAGGCAGTAGGCATATGTTGGCATCGCCATAGCCAACTCGTATAAAGTCACCGGATAAATGTACCGAACTGAAAAGGATAGGGTCAATATTCGCTTCTGCGGTAATGCGTTGCGCAGGCTTTAGTCGTTGTTTATGAGCTCGATAAGTATTGAATGAGCGCAGCCATACATCTATTCTGTCTGTTTTCATGCCTAGGGCATAAGTCGATGAGGAGGCGACATATTTACTGAGTTTCTCAGTTCTAACACTACCAGTGAAGGTGTTAAGGAAGACTTGGGCACTGTCGGGACAGAGAGAAACAGAAGTCCCGATGAGTTTATTTTTGCGCAGAGCAAGATCGATCTCACTCCAGGCTGCAATGTGTGTCATCCAACTCCAATCCTGTTTGAAGAACTGTTGCCCTACGGCTTCTATTTCCTTGTGCTGAATGAACATATTCAAGACATCGGCTTTTGACGCACTGTTCCAAAGCGAAGTGAATTGGGCATCTTTCGCCAGACTGAATCCATTGGCACGCTGGTTCAACAGATCTTGTAGAAGTGCAGATTTTTTACTGATGGTCCATGTCGATCCCACTTTGAACCCATAGAGGCTATCAATGGAATAAATGGTTTCATTTTCGGTCATGGTGCCGCCCTGACCCAGCGTGTCTTTAAACGTCCAGATCCAATCAAACTTATCCGCGCCTGAGGCAACTAAAGCACCGGTCCACGGTCCATCGCTGTATTTATTTAGCGCAGCGACATCTATGGCTTGCACGTAGGGTAGGGCAACGGAGTCAGAAAAGGCTGTGAATTTTTCAGCGTCATTAACACGTACAATAAACGGCGCATCTACAGGCAACAATGCTGGAGCAGAGACAGGCGCAGCATCCTTACCACATTGTGTAAAAAAGATTGCTACTAGAAATAATACACTGAATTTGACCAATTTCATTTGTGGCGAATTTATACCTAAAGCTACGCCCTGATAGGCACTTCTTTAGTGTGTAAATTGCACAGTTTTTCACAAATCGAAGAGGTTCAATTGGCTCGGTAGAAGTTGGAAACTTTTGCGGTGATGTTCCGTAGCACCGTGCGTCTTTATGCCTTCTCGATGTGCTTTAGTAGGGTAGCCGGCGTTTCGCTCCCAGCCGTAATGTGGATGGGCCAGTGCGAGTTCACGCATAACATCGTCTCGGTAGGTTTTTGCAAGGACCGAAGCCGCTGCAATGTTCTGGTAGGTGGCGTCCCCTTTGACTTGGCAGTGGTGAGGGATGTATTGATAGGGATGAAATCGGTTCCCATCGACTGCAATAAAGTGGGGTTGGGGGTCCAATTGTGCAATACTCCTGTGCATCGCTTCAATACTTGCGTTTAAGATGTTCATCGAATCAATCTCTTCTGGGCTAACGTGGGCAACTGCCCAGGCAACAGCTTCCTTTTCTATGATAGGTCGAAGCAGGTTACGTTGTTTTTCGGTCAGTTGTTTAGAGTCGTTGAGTAGGTCGTTTTTAAAATTGGCCGGCAAGATTACAGCGGCGGCTGTTACCGGACCGGCTAAACACCCTCGGCCCGCTTCATCGGTACCGGCTTCTACGATAGCTATTGGCGAATGCTGTCGTTTCATTCGGGCAAAGCTTCGATGAATGCAGCGGCACTCTGTTCCCAATTAAAAAAGTCACCTCGCTGCATTGCTCGCTCACGCCAGATCGAATTTTCTGTAGTGATTTGTTGCAACGCCCCACTCCATGCCTCCACATCGAAAGTAGAAACGAGCAATCCTGCAGTACCCACCACTTCAGTCAAAGCACTGTTTTTTGAAGCGATCACAGCTGTGCCACACTGCATGGCTTCGACTAATGGAATGCCAAATCCTTCCATGGCACTGGGCATGCAATAGGCAGTGGCACCGCCGTAAAGTGCTTCTAGCGCCGGTCCTGAAAGTCTGCCCAACCAATCTATTCGGTCCGCATGCTTTAAGGAGTTGCGAACGGCTTCGAAGGCAGGGTCTTTAAAGTGTGCTGCTCCGGCAATTTTTAGGCGGTGCGTGGCGGTGGGATGGTGGGCAACCCAATGATCAAACGCAAGTAAAAGTGTACGAAGATTTTTTCTAGGAGTGAGTGCACCTACTGCACAGAAGTAGGGGGCTTCGGTTTTCATCTGGCCTGCTTTCATTCGCTGTTGTGGCGCATTATAAGTCAATGCGATTTTTTCAGCAGGTATATTATAGGTGCTGGCAATGT
>ERZ767114.357-NODE-357-length-26401-cov-4.428620_pt1 | contig 26401 bp, 23 predicted proteins | sample MGYA00374952_ERZ767114 | MGnify/ENA primary metagenome ERZ767114 (study PRJEB28939, sample SAMN06267156) | marine metagenome | isolation source: Columbia River Estuary | place: USA:Columbia River Estuary, USA | collected 2012-05-05 ...
TAGTTAAAACACCGCATATAATTAATTACTAGTCTCGCCTACTTACAAAAATCCTCCCGAACTTTCTATTTGTGATTTATTTGCTAACTTTAGTGCTTAAACACGCTACGAGCCATATACAAAACCGTTGGGCTCAATTAAATAGTTAGTCTATTATTAATAATATAGATCTGAATTGAAATATCTTAAACAAATAAATTGATTAAAATGAAAAAAATATTATTTGGATTAGTAATTATGGCAATAATGTCAATTGTATTACATTCTTGTAAGAATAAAGAGGGAAAAATTAGTACCGATGATCAGAAAAAAAGCAAAAACGCTATGCCGCACTTAAATGAAGATCGCTACGAACCAGGAATGGACTGGAAGTTAGCATGGTCAGATGAATTCGAGGCCAACACCATCGATAAAAACATATGGAATTTCCAGGTAGAGGAAGCCGGACGCTTTAACGATGAATGGCAACGCTATGAGGACAGCAATGACAATGCCTACATCGAAAACAATTGTCTTGTTATAAAAGCTATTCACGAAAGCGATGTTCATGGAATGGGCCAATACACTTCGGCGAGATTGCATACTGCGAATAAGCGCGTCTTAAAGTACGGAAAGATAGTAGCCCGAATGAAGCTTCCGCATGGTGAAGGTATTTGGCCTGCGTTTTGGATGCTTGGATCAAATATAGACGAAAACGGTGGTGACACACCCTGGCCACAATCTGGTGAAATCGATATTCTTGAATTGTATGGCTCTAAAGATGATGGGGTTGTCGAGGCGAATGCTCACTATGCTGACGCATCTGGAGCACATAAAATGATGGGAGCAGCTTCTTTCAAACTGGAACAAGGTAAGTTTGCCGACGCATTCCATACATTTGAATTGGAATGGGATGAAACTAAGATTGCGTGGTTTGTTGATGGACAACAATTCGCATCAATGCCAATTTCAACTGATGAACTATCTGAGTTTCGTAAAGAATTTTTTATCGTCCTAAATATTGCTGTAGGTGGCAAACACGCCGGTCGTCCAGACTCCACTTCCACGTTCCCTCAGCTCATGTATATCGACTGGGTAAGGGTTTATGAGAAAAAAGGATGAAAATAATTAATTTTGGTTAATCTTATCATCGTAGGAGAATACTGGAAGGTAAAATAACTGAGCCCAACAACGTGTATTATTAATTGCTTTGGCACGCTACTTTTCAACTACCCGACCGTTGAAAAACATTAAATAACACCATTCCAAAAAAACAAACATTTAATATGAATCATTTGGTTTCTAAGCTTATTTTCCAACCAAGTTTTTGGATTCTTTTTAGTTGTTTGAACTTGAATTTATCTACAAATGCTCAGACTTTCGTTGATATCGAATCAGGAGTATTATATACGGGCTCTAATAATATTCGTAATGGAAATAATGGAACACTGTTTTCTCTAAAAAATGATTTTTCGACTCAAAAAAGTTCATTTTTAAGAATTCGTGCTGGGTTTTTATTAAATAACAAACACCACTTTTCAATTCTTTATGCACCTTTAAAAATTGTAGCAAATGGAACAATAGATAGGGATATCCTTTTTGATGGAAAAAATTTTATGGCGAACCTACCTTTAGAAGCTGTTTATAAGTTTAACTCTTATCGCCTTACCTATAATCGAAGAATCATAAGTAACGACAAATTTAAATTTGGTCTTGGTTTTTCTGCAAAAATTAGAGATGCAGGAACCTCTTTAAAGAATAAAGAACTGTTAAGCGAAAATTTTAGTATTGGTTTCGTGCCTCTAGTAAACGTTTTAGCGAATTGGGATATTTCTCAAAAAGTGGGTATTAAGTTTTTAGTAGAAGGCATAATTGCAAGTAAAGGAAGAGCAATTGACCTTTCCTTATCTGGAAAATATAATTTTACTAAAAATCTGCAAGGGAACATTGGTTATCGCCTTCTTGAAGGTGGAGCAGACGGAACTAATCGGTATAATTTTATTCAACTCCATTTCGCCTTTGCTAGTTTCAACTTTTCATTTAAATAAAACAGTTAATAGTTCCAATGCTATAATTGAATGACTAATATTAAAGTTTCTATACGTAATCATAGCCAGTGACGTTGGCAACAATTTGAAAAAACAATATGGCGAAAAATAAACTTGAAAAGGAGAATCATTTAAAACTTCATACAGAGAATACATAAGAGCCTCATATTCTTATTTATCTCACAAAAACACCATTTCATCTAAATACCTATCTTTTACTTGTATTGATTATTTTTCATTCGTAATTTAATAATAAAACAAAGACAAAGTTTTGTTATCCCAAATTACATGACTGTTAACACAAGTTTTGTTTAGATAGAACCAGTTGTGCGTCATGCAAAAGAAACGACAGTACTAAGAATTAACATTTAGGAATAAAAGAAAATAATGCTTTTTAACTCATTAGACTTTGCGATTTTCTTACCGATAGTTTTTATACTCTATTGGTTTGTGGCAAACAAAAACTTGAAACTGCAAAACTTTCTGATTGTTGCAGCAAGTTACTTATTTTACGGTTGGTGGGATTGGAGATTTTTATCACTGATACTATTCAGTACTTTAGTTGATTTTATGGTAGGAAAAAAGCTAAGAAGCGAAGAAAACCAACTTAAAAGAAAAGTTTTGTTATGGACAAGTGTTTTGGTAAACCTTGGATTTTTAGGTTTTTTTAAATACTATAATTTCTTCCTTGACAACTTTATAACTGCCTTTTCATTTTTCGGTCAAGACATTCAAGCCAATTCCTTGAATATTATTTTACCTGTTGGTATTAGCTTTTATACATTCCAAACTTTGAGTTATACCATTGATGTTTACAAGCGAAAACTTGAACCAACAAAAGATTTTATTGCCTTTTCTTCGTTTGTAAGTTTCTTTCCTCAATTAGTCGCAGGACCAATTGAACGAGCAACTAATTTGCTTCCTCAATTTTATACAAAACGACATTTTGACTATTCAAAAGCTGTTGATGGAATATACTTAATAATCTGGGGTTTATTTAAAAAAATTGTTATTGCAGATTCATGTGCAATTTATACAAATGAAATTTTCTCTAAATATGAAACAATGAACTCTTTAAGTTTATTAATGGGTGCTATTTATTTTGCATTTCAAATTTATGGCGATTTTAGTGGGTATTCTGATATTGCCATTGGAATATCAAAACTATTTGGAATACATTTAAAAAGAAATTTTGCTTTTCCTTACTTTTCCAGAGATATTGCCGAATTCTGGAGAAGATGGCATATATCTTTGTCTACTTGGTTTAGAGATTACTTATATATACCTCTTGGTGGTAGTAAAGTATCAAAACTACTAAGTTTTAGAAATATACTTATTATTTTTCTCGTTAGCGGATTTTGGCATGGTGCTAATTGGACTTTCATAATATGGGGAATTTTAAACGCTTTATATTTTATCCCCTTATTTCTAACAAATAAAAATCGTAATAATTTAGATATCGTTTCTAAAGGGAAAATATTTCCTAGTTTTTATGAGTTGATTTCCATGACAACTACTTTCTTTTTGGTAATTATGGGTTGGATATTTTTCAGAGCAGATTCAGTGTCTATTGCAATTCATTACATAAAAAAACTATTCTCTTTTAATTTTGAATACGGCTTACAATATTTATCAATAGAAAGGTATACTCCAGAATTAATGATATTAATTCTATGTTTTGTAATAGTTGAATGGAATTCTAGAGAAAATGAGCATCCTTTTTTTGGGAAATGGTTAAACTTTAAATTAATATTAACTTTAATAGGTTTAATTGCGCTTGGTGTTTATTCAAATGTTAACGATTTTATATATTTCCAATTTTAATCATCATGAAACAATTCATTAAATATATAATTTTAATTTCTACGTTAACTATAGCATTACAGTATTTATGTGATTTTATGTACACACAAGTATATTTAAATTCAACTCCTAGAAATAAATTACAATATATCTTAAATACTAAAAATAAAAGTTTTGATATTGTTTTTATGGGATCATCAAGGGTTGCTAATCACGTTGACACTAAGCTATTTGATAGTTTATCTAATAAAAAAACAATTAATTTAGGTGTTGAAGGAGCTGGGTTAAATGATAACTTACTTCAATTAAAACTTCTTATAGCTAACAATACTATTTCAAACGTTTTTTTACAAATTGATTCAAATTATGAATATGACAGCCCTTCCAACATAGCAATATCAGAAGCGATGCCTTTTTTAAATTACAATAGCATTATTAATTCTCATATTAAAAAATATTTCAGCAATTCCAAAAAATTAGAATATTTACCTTTTTATAGATATGCCATAAACGATCCGAAAATTGGATTTAGAGAACTATGTTTCTCAATTGCTAATAAAAAACCAAGAACCAATCCAAGTATTGGGTTTACTCCTAAATTTGGAAATACACTTCCCTTAAATGAAAGTAGTTTACCTAAAACAATCAAGCTAAAAAATATTATACTAGATGAAATAACTGATATTTGTCGAAAAAATAAAATTCAATTAACTTTATATATTTCTCCTTATTGTAGTAAAACAAAAAAGATGAAGTACATCGAAAAATTAATAACTAAAGTTCCAAATCTGATAGATTTGTCAAAAGGATATGATGATAAACTATTTTTTAATTGTGGTCATTTAAATAATCAAGGAGCAAAGATCTTTACGACTAATTTACATAATATAACGAAAAATAAAAAGGTAAATCACTAAAGCACAACAACATCCACAAAAAATAGGGATCTTACCTTTCTTCTACCCTATAAACACCCCATTTCATCTAAATACATCCCTTTTAGTTGCATTGAGCATTTAATATTCATAATGTTGGTAAAAATACTTTATCCAATATTTTATAAAAATGAATGATTCTGAAAAAAATACATTGAAAAATGAAAAGCATTATGATAAAGTGTATGGTGAAATTAACATTCAATCTATTCTTAATAAAATTGAAAACTTAGAAGAATTTATGGCTGACGCAACACAAACAGACACAAGTTGGGTTGGCTTATACCAGGACAATTTTCAAAATCAATTAAAAGATAAAAAAATTTTAGAATTAGGTTGTGGAGATTGCACTAATGCAGCAATAATGGCAGCTTTTGGTGCTAAAGTATATGCAAACGATATTTCTCAAAAGTCAGGAGAAATAATCAAAAAACTCAATGCAAATTATACATTTAAATTTAAAATAAAATTTATCGAAGGTGACTTTTTAAAGTCAGAAATCATTAATAATTTTTATGACATTGTAGTTGGTAAATCTTTCGTACATCATTTGACTAATGAACAAGAAATTCAATTTACCGAGAAAATTGTTTCCATATTAAAACCAAATGGTATTGTAAGGTATTTTGAACCTGCAGTAAATAATAAATTTCTAGACAATTTACGATGGTTAATACCTGTGTCTGGAAGACCTTCAAAAATCCAACGAAGTAAATTTAAAAAATGGAAAATAAATGACCCTCACCCAGAAAGAGATAATTCTTCTAAGCATTATCAAAAAATTGGTGATAAATACTTTAAAGAGATTAAAATAATCCCTATTGGTTCTATTGAAAGGTTTCATAGAATTCTTCCCAAAAAATATAGTAGAAAATTTAGAAGGTTTGCTTTTCGTTTAGAAAAAAAATTACCTAATTCATTAAATTTATCAATTACAAGAAGTCATTTAATTGAGTATAAATACCCAAAAAAACTATAGCAAAAGCGTGTGTAATTTATTGCTTGTTCTCACCTACTTAAAAGAATCCTTGTGCACCTCCTTTTTGTATTTTAGTACGAACCTAGTATTTTAAAATACCCAACCAACCACGCTCTCTACCATCCTATCCTTAATACTGCAGAAATGTTCTAAAACTACTTTTATTTTTACTTATTAATGCAACTAAGTTGCTATAATGGATTTTTGTAACTAATTTTGTTCTCAAATACAATTCAATAAACTTTGTGCATATGGACAATAAATTACCCGTTACAGTTTTAAGTGGCTTCCTTGGAGCAGGAAAAACAACACTTCTGAATCATATTTTACACAATAAAGAGGGGTTGAAAGTAGCCGTAATTGTAAATGACATGAGTGAAATCAATGTCGATGCGAACTTAGTCAAAAGTGAAAACACCCTTTCTCGTACAGAAGAAAAACTTGTTGAAATGAGTAATGGATGTATTTGTTGTACTCTAAGAGAAGATCTAATGATTGAAGTCGAGCGCTTGGCAAAAGAAAATCGATTTGATTACTTACTTATAGAGAGTACAGGTATCAGTGAACCGATTCCTGTAGCCCAAACATTCTCTTTTGTGGATGAAGAAAATGGTATTGACCTTTCCAAATTCAGCTATGTTGATACTATGGTAACCGTAGTAGATGCTTTTAATTTCTTTAAAGACTTTGGAAGTCCTGAAACATTACTAGACAGAGAACTTACTAATATCGAAGGTGATTACAGAACGATCGTCAACCTGCTAACCGACCAAATAGAATTTGCTAACGTTATTCTCTTAAATAAAACAGATCTAGTAATACCAGATAACTTAGGAGTATTAAGAGAGATCATTCAAAAACTTAATCCAAATGCCAGGATCGTTGAAACAAGTTTTAGTAAAATTAATCCTAAAGAATTATTAAACACGGGACTTTTTAACTTTGAAGAAGCTGAACAAAGTGCTGGGTGGATAGAAGAATTAAATAAAGAGGAACATACACCAGAAACAGAAGAATACGGAATTGGCTCTTTTGTTTATAGAAGTAAAAAACCTTTTGATCCTATAAGATTCTCAGAATATATTCAAAAGGGGTTCCCAACAAATATTATACGAAGTAAAGGATTATTCTGGTTAGCATCTCGCCCAGAGCAGGCACTTGTTTGGGGTCAAGCTGGAGGCTCTTTAAAGGCTGACAGCGCTGGAGTATGGTGGAGCAGTATGAAGTTTGAAAATAGAATTCAAAATGCAACATTCATAGAGAACCAAAATGAAATTGAGAAAGATTGGCACAAAACCTTTGGTGATAGAAAAAATGAAATTGTGTTTATTGGTCAAAATATGAATGAAAAACAAATCAAATCTCAGCTTGATACCTGCCTATCAACTGACAAAGAATTAGCGACTCTTCAATGGACTCAAGGATATGCTGACAAATGGGCTATTGAAAAAGTATACGCTATGGAGTAAAAATGCTTCAGAAATAGCCCATAAAAACAGCTTGATAACAACCTAAAAATTAAAATATATCAGGAATATATCGGAGCTATAACATCGCCCAAATGATGACAAAAAACGGATGACAAAAACGGATGACTACTCGTTAAGAATATCTAATTAATGTATATTGCATTCCTATTCAAAGAGGGGTATCATGGAAGAGTATAAAATGCAAAACTATTTAAAAGAAGTGTTGGGTAATATGCCCAAAGATTGGTTGAACTTAACCACGCACCGACTGGATATCTATAATGAAAAATATGCCAAATTTGAATTCTTAGAACAATTTGAAAACCTCTTCAATAAGCGCAATTCTGATCTATCAGCGCTTCAAAAATTACCAACAGCATACGATTACATTCGATTAGGACATCCCTTGTCTTCTATACTCGAGTGGAGTATTGCTAAATTACACGATTTAAAACCAGCATGTGTCATTAGTTTTTCTTCACAAATTATTCCTGTGTTGGCTATTTTAAGAAAAAATTTATTAGACCACAAAAAAACACAAATTATTTATAATGGTCACCTCCCAGCTATTTTTGAATCAGAGTTACTACAAAATGTCTATGACTATGAATTTGAATTACTAGCCATTCAAAAAGGAGCTGAAATACCTGAATTTGAGGGCAGTACACTCTTGATTTCACAACAGGATTCCATTCGTAAGTCAGCACTCAGTCCTAACATTGATTTCTATGTGAATATTCATACAGGGCTTGGAAGTATACTACTAGTTAATGGAGAGAAGAACGAAGGTTATATTTCAGAAATTCAGCACGTCAGAAGAAGAGAAACCATCGCTATGACTCCAGCAAATTCTCATATTGCTCTTAAAAACCTCTCAGAAGACGCAAGAATAGAAACAATACAGCACACTCTAGAAACATCTAAAAAAAGTGTCTTAACATCGATTAGAAACATAACTGGAACAACCTTAGATCCCATAGTCGGTTCAAGTGGGCTCTCGGTTCAATATGCCATTATGATGGGATTGGTTGATGCTGCCAAAGAGAGTCATGTAGGAAAAACGATTGCATTTATTGTTCCTCCGAATTGTTACGGCGGAACAAATGATCAAGCAAGACGGGTTGCTGCCTGTATTGATCAAGTTAAAGTGGTCGATTTACCAGTAGACGGAGAGTTTGACATGGTCCAGAGTTTGAATGTAGTTTTAAACAAAATCGCTGCCGAAGATGCCATTCCCTATATCATTGCAGAAATCCCAACAAATCCTCGGGTTGAAGTTCCAGATCTCCATGAATTAAAAATTGTTTTAAGCAAAAAAAGAACCACAGCAACTGGTAAATTAGCCGTCGATCCTGTTTTTATTTTGGACCAAACATTTTGTCCGAATGTGCATTTTTTGGGAACCCATAAAATCCTTTCAACAGTGAGAGCAATTTCATATGCTAGTGGATCTAAGTTCCCAAGTGCTGGTCAATGCACTGCTGGTTATTGTGTGGGAAATCTTAAAACGGAGTCTTTGATGAAAAAGATTGCCTTACATCTAGAAGCTTGTGACAACGAGGCGACTCCCCTTCAGTATGAATTATTAGCCAAACATTTGCCTTCAATGAACCAACGAATTCATGAAGCGTATAAAAATACCCGTGACTTTGTAAACTTTATTCGAACTGCCCTTCCAGAAGCAAAAATCAATTTTGTTCCAGAAGCTCTAGCTTTACAGGGGTTCACCCCTTCTGTATTTTCATTAGATCTTCCTTCTAAAGGAGACAGCGATGAAGAAAAAGAAGCCCACAAAAGAGCCTTAAATCTTGAATTGATTAACTTGATGATTACCGAAATACCGAGTGAAAGTAAATTCTGTGTAAGCTATGGTCAACTTCAAGGGTGTTATTGGACGATTCCTGCTACATCAACGCAAGGAACAACCAAGGAGGGCGACAAAGACTATATTATACGGGCATCACTTTCCCCGAACGTGAACCTAGCGCTTCACAAAAAAGTATTTTTAGATTTTGTTAAAAAAATTAAAGCATAACAACATTCAGTGTTTGCTGTCATCGTTTTATTTTAGTTTCAACAACACGAAAATAAACTTACCAACGAATGATCACAGAACCCCAAGTAAATCCACTTCCAAAAGCAGCCAAAACAACCAAATCGTTGTCTTTAATATGGCCTTTTTCCCAAGCTTCAGTTAAAGCGATGATGACAGAAGCTGCTGTTGTGTTTCCGTATTTCATAATATTATTATAAACTTGGTCGTCGGATAATCTGAATTTTTTCTGAATAAATTGTGCAATTCGCAAATTTGCTTGGTGGGGAATTAACATGTCTATATCGTCTTTTTCTAAATTGTTGGCCTGTAAGCCTTCCTCAATAGCTTGAGAAAAGCGTGTAATGGCATGTTTAAAGACAAAAGGACCATTCATATAAGGATAATAGGAAATATCCTCTGGATCATTTTTTTCTAAAATTTCTGGCACCCATCTTTGGGTAGCAGGCCCTTCTAAAACTAGTTGTTTTGCATGTTTTCCTTCTGAATGTAAATGAGAAGATAAAATCCCTTTTCCTCCTTCTTCACATCTAGACAATACTGCAGCTCCTGCACCATCTCCAAAAATAACAGTTACCCCTCTCCCTCTTGTAGATTTTTCCAATCCACCAGAATGGTGTTCTGATCCAATAACTAAAATATTTTTATACATTCCTGTTTTAATAAACTGGTCTGCAACAGACATTGCGTAAATAAATCCGGAACATTGGTTACGCACATCTAGGGCTCCAATTGTAGGCATGTCTAACATGTCTTGAACTTGAACTCCTCCTCCTGGAAAATACATGTCTGGACTCAAGGTAGCAAACACAATGAAATCAATATCATCTTTCGTTAATCCAGCTCTTTCTATAGCAATTCTAGAAGCTTTTGCGCCCATAACTGCTGTTGTATCTTCTGTTGCAGGATCTATCCAACGTCTTTCTTTAATTCCTGTTCGTTCTTGAATCCATTCATCTGAAGTCTCCATAAATTCCTTTAAATCATTGTTGGTTACAATATTTTCTGGAACATAATATCCAAGACCGGTTATTTTAGAATTGTACATATGATTGTTTTAGTTAAGTCACATTTAGTATAGAGCTAAAGTAGGGATAAATTAACGTGTTTACAAAACACCTATGAACTAATCCCTGAATAGGATAAATACAATCGTCATATTTATGCTGTCATCTTGTCATAAAAATCCTTTTGGTATTTTTTTTGACTATTGAATATCTAGTATTAATAAAAAAACAAAATACACATAAAATGGCAAAAGGAAACATTAATGTATCAGTTGAAAATATTTTTCCCCTGATCAAAAAATTCTTGTATTCTGATCACGAAATATTTTTACGCGAACTTATTTCTAATGGAACAGATGCAACTTCTAAATTAAAACACCTGATCTCCATTGGAGAGGCTAAAACTGAGTTGGGTGACGCTAAAATTGAAATAAGCATAGACAAAGAAGGTAAAAAAATTACAATCAAAGATCAAGGGTTAGGAATGACTGCTGAGGAGGTTGAAAAATACATCAATCAAATTGCATTTTCTGGAGCCGAAGAATTTTTAGACAAATACAAAGACAATGAAGCTGGAATTATTGGTCATTTTGGACTGGGATTCTATTCGGCATTCATGGTAGCAGATAAGGTTGAAATCATTACCAAATCTTTTAAAGAGGAACCTGCTGCTCATTGGACTTGTGATGGTTCTCCAGAATATACGTTGGTAGAAAACGATAAAACTGATAGAGGAACAGAAATCATTTTGCATGTTGCAGAAGATTCTCTAGATTTTTTAGAAGAAAGTAAAATTGAAGGGTTGTTAAATAAATACAATCGTTTTAACCAAGTTCCAATTAAATTTGGGACCAAAGAAATTAACGATCCAGCCTTTACACCAAAAACAACAAAAGATAAAGATGGCAAAGAAACCACGGAGCCTCACAAACAAATTACTGTAGATAAAATTATCAACAACACTGATCCGGCATGGAATAAAACACCGGCCGATTTAAATGATGAAGATTATACTAATTTCTATAGAGAATTGTATCCAATGCAATTTGAAGAATCGTTGTTTCACATTCATTTAAATGTAGACTACCCTTTTAACCTGACTGGAATTTTATTCTTTCCAAAATTGAGTCCCTCAATGGACATGCAAAAGGATAAAATTCAATTGTATCAAAACCAAGTGTTTGTAACGGACAATGTTGAAGGAATTGTACCAGACTTTTTACAAATGTTAAAGGGTGTTATTGATTCTCCAGACATTCCTTTAAATGTATCTCGTTCTGGTTTACAAGCTGACGGAGCTGTTAAAAAAATCTCTGGTTATATAACTAAAAAAGTAGCTGACAAGTTAGCTTCTTTATTTAAGAAAGATAGAGCTGATTTTGAGAAAAAATGGAACGATATCAAGGTAATTATTGAATACGGAATGTTGTCGGAAGATAAGTTCTTTGATAAAGCGAAAAAGTTTGCCTTGTATCCTACTGTTGATGGCTCTTATTTCACATTTGATGAATTGGTAGAGAAGACAAAAGATGCACAAACAGATAAAGACGGAAACCACGTTCTTTTATATGCTGCAAATAAAGATGCACAACACAGTTATATTCAAAATGCAACTGCAAAGGGATATGAAGTATTGTTACTAGACTCTCCAATTATTTCTCATCTAATGCAGAAAATTGAAGGTGGTGGTGAAAAATTAAAATTCTCTAGAGTTGATGCAGATCACGTCGATAATTTAATTAAGAAAGATGACACTATAATTTCTAAATTATCAGAAGAAGAAACTGCTACTTTAAAACCAATTATCGAAGCTGCGGTTCCCAAGGAAACTTATACCGTTCAGTTAGAAGCTATGGATTCTGCAACATCTCCTTTTATGATTACAGTTCCAGAGTTTATGCGAAGAATGAAAGAAATGCAAGCTTCTGGCGGTGGTGGAATGATGGGAATGGGTAATTTTCCAGACATGTACAATTTAGTGGTGAACACCAATAGTCCATTGGTTTCAGACATCCTTAACAACAAAGATGAAAAAGCCCAAAAACACTTGATTTCTCAAGCTTTTGATTTGGCTAAATTATCTCAAAACTTGTTACATGGTGAAGAATTAACAAACTTTATCAAACGTTCATACGAAATGATCAAATAGTCATCTAGTATTGATCTCAATAAAAAAACCTCTTTGTAGAACAAAGAGGTTTTTTTTTATTTTGAATAGTATTATATTACTTTTTAGCGGTCTCCGTGATAGCTTTCATTTTTAATTGCTGCTCAGCAACGGATAAATTCATTTCTATTAAAGACTTGATTGGAATTCCAGAAGCTCTATTAATCGTAATATTTCCTGTAATTTTTCCAGAACCCATTCCAGAAACTTCACCAGATACATCTACCGAGACATTCTCTTTTAAAATTGATTGTACAGTATATAAAAAATCCATTTTCATTCCTTTTTCTTCCTTAGACATTGTCCATGTGCTACCCACCTTCACGGCTTCTTTCGGATAGACAACAATACTCGATTGACTAGCAATATCTTCCACTCCCGGAATCATAGGCTCAATACTTACCACTGAAGCCTCTCCTAAAGTAGTTACGTTTGAATAAATAACTGCTTCTAACATTGGTCCCATTTGAGATTTCATCATTTTACCAGTTGCATCTAGTTCATCGTCACTTTTAGAAGAATCAAAACTCATTAAATTGCCGCCTTGCAACATTTCCATGGACATTTTGGTGAACTTTGTTTTTGTGTCATAATTTTCATTCTTTACAGCTGTCACTTCCATCTCCATATCCATGGACATCTCCATAGACATCATCGCTCCCATTTCTTGAGAAACAATCATTTTGGTCGAATAGGTCGCATTATTTTCATAATTTAATCGAAGTAACACAGCTTCTTGAGCTACACTCATGTTTACTGAAATGACTAAAAAAAAGAGTACTAATTTTTTCATTTTATTTTTTTTATTGGTTATTAATAAAGTTGGTTAAAAGTAATAATTTAAATCTAAAAAAATTGAAACGATGTATCGATTTACTAATAATCTTGGTCTACATTCCAAGATTCTAAAATTTCTTTCAATGTTTTGATGAACATCCCTCCTAGTGCACCATTAACGACTCTGTGATCGTACGAATGTGAAACAAACATCTTTTGTCTTATTCCAATAAAATCTCCTTCAGAGGTCTCAATTACTGCAGGAACTTTTCTTATGGCTCCAAGGGCTAAAATAGCAACTTGTGGTTGGTTGATAATAGGAGTCCCCATCACAGACCCAAAACCACCAACATTTGTCACAGTATACGTTCCATCTTGAATTTCATCTGGTTTTAAAGCATTGGTTCTCGCTCTATTAGCCAAATCATTTACTGCAGTTGTCATGCCTACTAGATTTAACTGATCTGCATTTTTAATGACAGGAACGATTAAATTACCATCTGGTAATGCAGCAGCCATCCCTAAGTTAATATGTTTCTTTTTAGTAATTGTAGTACCATTAAGAGCAATGTTGATTAGAGGATATTTTTTTATTGTTGTTGCAATTGCTTGCATAAATATCGGTGTAAAGGTTAGCTTTTGTCCCTCTCGTTTCAAAAAAGCATCTTTTACTTTATCTCTCCATTTTACAATATTAGTCACATCGATTTCAATAAAAGATTGCACATGAGCAGATGTTTGAACAGAATCAACCATGTGTTTTGCAATCAATTTACCCATTCTACTCATTTCGATAATTTCATCACCTCCATTTACAGAAATAGGTGTAACGTTCTGTGTAGAGTTCTCTAAAACTTGCCTGTCTAGAGAAATTGTAGAGGGTGGTAACTCAGAAAATTCACTCCTGTTATTTATATAGGTAAGAATGTCTTGTTTGGTTACTCTTCCATCTTTACCAGAACCAGAAATGGTCTCTAACTCTTGGGAAGATATACCTTCTGTTTGTGCAATGCTTCTAACTAACGGTGAATAAAACTTTCCTGAATCGGAAGTTTTGGAAACTGGAACTGAAATAATCTCTTCGGCATTTTCAATCGTTTTTTCTACCTCGTTGCTAACTGACTCTTCTATGGATATAGGAGTATCAACAGCTGTTTCAACAACGGAAGTTTCGCCTTCAATTTCTATAATGGCTATTGTTTCTCCAACTGTAACCACATCATCTTTTTCAAAAAATATTTCTATCAAAGTTCCTGCTACTTCACTTGGCACCTCAGAATCGACTTTATCTGTCGCTATTTCTACAACAGCTTCATCTAATTCAATTAGATCTCCAACATCTTTTAACCAAGCTGTGATGGTTGCTTCAGCAACACTTTCACCCATTTTTGGTAACTTTAACTCAAATCTAGCCATTTGTATTTGGTTTAACGATTGCAAAAATACTAAAAATCGTTGATATTCGTTACAATTTTATCTTCTAATATATTCAAACAAAAAGAAAAATATTGATTTATTCACAACAAATATGTGATTATATTGTTTTACTTTATTAATAAAACTAATTATTGGTGTTTTATTTGCGGATATAATAAATAATTAAATCCAGTCTATCGGTTTTGATAAAACTTGTATTAGTTTTGCTTCTTTAGAGTCTTTTTCTGGCTGGTGGTTATAGACCCACTGAACATTTGGAGGCAAGGACATTAAAATACTTTCTATTCGTCCGTTTGTTTTTAAACCAAACAGGGTTCCTCTGTCATGAACTAAATTAAATTCGACATAACGTCCACGTCTAATTTCTTGCCAGTTCTTATGAGCTACCGTAAAAGGAACTTCTTTTCTTAGTGCTACGATAGGTACATAACTTTCTAAAAAATGATTTCCGACTTCAGTCACAAAATTAAATCTATCTTGGATAGAAAACTCATCGGTCTCCTTTAAATAGTCAAAAAACAACCCCCCAATTCCGCGGGCTTCATTTCTATGTGAATTCCAAAAATAAGTATCACAGTTATCTTTGAATTTTGGATAAAAACTCAAATCATGCAAATCACAAGACATTTTACACACTGAATGAAAATGAATCGCATCTTCTTCAAATAAATAATACGGAGTTAGATCTTGCCCCCCACCAAACCATTGTGTAACGATATTTCCTGACTCGTCATACATTTCAAAATAGCGCCAATTTGCATGAACTGTCGGTAAAAAAGGATTCTTTGGATGCAATACCAAACTCAATCCACATGCAAAAAAATTACCCTCTTCTACTTGAAACTGATTTCTCAAAGCGGCTGGTAGTTCTCCATGAACAGCAGAAATATTTACACCTCCTTTTTCAAAAACAGCTCCGTTTTCAATAACACGAGTTCGACCCCCTCCTCCTTCTTCTCTTTCCCAAAGGTCTTCTTTAAATCTACCAACACCATCAACCTCTTCTAACTTAGAAGTGATCGTTTCTTGTAAATCTTCTATGTATTTATAAAATTGATCTTTCATTTTCTTTATTTAATAACGCGATTGTTTGAATGGATGCTGCAGTTACAGACAAAGGTAAGACAATGATAATTCCCAAAACAGGGAGGAACAAACACCCAATAAAAACAATTCCATTTCCGATAGAATACCCTGTATTCTTTTTAACAAAACCTAGGCTCTTTTTGAAACTAAAATACCTTTCTAGAGTATAATCCATATTTCCAAAACCAGCATAATAAGCTTGTATTAGAAATAATAAAACACTAGAAAACAAGTTTACCACAGGAATAAATTTTAGTAATAAAAGAGGAAATGTAAAAAATAATTCCATTCCTAAATTTCTAACATTAACTTGAATCCCTCTCCATAATTGTGCTATAAAAGTTGTTTTTTTGTAATCAGCATAAAAACCCCCATTAAGATGAAGTTCTATTTTCTCAGAAACCACCCCCATAAAAGGTGCTGATATGGCCAAAACGATATACTTGTATAACATCAAACCAATTACCAAAATAACAAGTCCGCCTCCAAAAGAACTTAACATCATAACAATCTCTTTTCCCCAGTTCCAAATCCAAATTTCGGCTAATAATTTTCCAATGGTTGCTGAATATTCTATAGCTGTATAAACAATAAATAAAAATGTCAACAAACTTATTACTGTTGGAATTATAAAGTAGTTCCAAAGTTTTAATTTTGACAACAAAACAAAGGCTTCTTTGTAGGCACTTATTCCAGAAAATATTTGTTTAATCATCTATGATAATTTACAACCACCTTTACTTAGTTCTTTTCTAATAAAGACAAATGGAATAATCAATTTAAATCACCCCTTGAAAGATCCCTTGAAAGATTCCTTGAAAGATTCCTTAAGAAACTTTATATTCTTTTACTGCATCTACAAATGCTTTTGCATTGTCTAAGGGTATGTTTGGTAAAATTCCATGACCTAAATTTACGATATATCTATCTTTTCCAAATTCATCAATCATTTGATGAACCATTTTCTTAATTTCATTGGGCGGAGACAATAATCTTGACGGATCAAAATTTCCTTGCAAAGTAATATTACCTCCAGATAAATAACGAGCATTTCTTGCAGAGCATGTCCAATCGACTCCCAGAGCAGCAGCACCAGATTTACTCATTTCATTTAGAGCAAACCAACAGCCTTTTCCAAATGCTATTACTGGTGTAATATCTTTTAAAGCGTCTATAATTTGCTGCATGTATTGCCATGAAAACTCTTGGTAATCTAAGGGAGACAACATTCCTCCCCAAGAATCAAAAAGTTGAACAGCATTTACACCAGCTGCTACTTTAGCTTTTAAATACGCAATTGTAGTATCTGTTATTTTTTGTAACAATGAATGTGCGACTACAGGGTTTGTAAAACACAGCTCTTTGGCTTTATCGAAGTTTTTAGACCCTTGACCCTGAACACAATAACATAATATTGTCCATGGTGAACCAGCAAAACCTATCAGTGGAATTTCATCATTTAATTTTTCTTTGGTCGCTTTTATAGCGTCCATTACATATCCAAGAGTCTCTTCAATGTCTGGAATGATTACAGAATCTAAGTCTTTTTGTGAACGAATAGTATTTGGCAAATAAGGTCCAAAATTTGGCTTCATCTCCACCTCAATATTCATTGCTTGTGGAATGACTAGGATATCTGAAAAAAGAATAGCAGCATCCATTCCATATCTTTTGATTGGCTGAACCGTAATTTCAGATGCCAATTCGGGAGTTCTACAACGTGTAAAGAAATCGTATTTATGTTTAATTTCCATAAATTCCGGCAAGTACCTTCCTGCTTGACGCATCATCCAGACTGGGGGTCTATCTACAGTTTCTCCTTTTAATGCTCTTAAAAATAAATCGTTTTTTATCATAATTATATTTTTGAAACTGCTAACATTGCTTTATCAGTTGCTTTAGCTATTACATTGATATCTTTGTCTGAAATTGCAGAATTTAAAAACCAAGCTTCAAATTGACTTGGTGGTAAAAACACCCCATTTTTAATCATCTCCCAAAAGAAAACAGCAAATTTTTCTGTATCAGATGTTTGTGCTTCTTCAAAATTAGTAACCTTACTTTCAGTAAAAAAAGGATTCATCATGGAACCAAATCGATTGACCACCAGAGCTACATTGTATTTTTTTGCTGCGGTAAGTAAAATAGCCTCGATGGTATTTCCTATTTTTTCAAATTTGTCATATGGGTTTTGCTTTTTTAACTCTGACAATGTAGCTATTCCACCTGCCATAGCAATAGGATTACCCGATAACGTACCTGCTTGATACATGGCTCCTAGAGGCGCGACTTGCTCCATAATTTCGTTCCTAGCGCCATAAGCTCCAACAGGAAATCCCCCTCCAATTACTTTACCAAGGCATGTAATATCTGCAGTCACCCCGAAAAGTTCTTGAGCACCTCCAAATTTAGAACGAAATCCAGTCATTACCTCATCGGCAATTAAGAGTGCGCCCTTTGTTTTTAGATAGTCTTTTAATTCTTTAAGAAAATTGTTTTGAGGAATTACAACTCCCATATTCCCTCCAACAGGCTCAATAATTACCCCTGCAATATCATCATGGGCCTCAAAGTGTGCTTTTACACTTTCTAAATTGTTGTATTCTGCGATTAAAGTATTTTGTACAGCACCCTCTGGTACTCCTTTAGATCCTGGAAGACTTAAAGTTGCTAAACCAGATCCTGCAGCGACTAATAAAGCATCTTGATGTCCATGATAACAACCTGAAAATTTAATAATCTTATCTTTTCCTGTAAATGCTCTTGCCAAACGAACTCCACTAATAACCGCTTCTGTTCCCGAATTTACAAAACGAACTTTGTCCATTTCTGGAAAAGCATCACAAACTATTTTAGCGAGTTTAATTTCATTTTCTGTAGATGCACCAAATGAATACCCATTTTTTAAAGCTTTTTTAGCTGCTTTTTCTACAGATTTATGACGGTGCCCTAAAATCATTGGTCCATAAGAAACGACTAGGTCTATGTATACATTTCCATCTACATCAATAATTTTACTTCCTTTTGCTTTTTTAATAAACAAAGGATTTCCTCCAACTGAAGAAAAAGCTCTCACAGGAGAGTTTACAGCTCCTACCAAGTTTACCAATCCCTGTTTGTATAGTTCTTTTGAGTTTTTAAAATTCATTTGTTCGGTTTATCTTGTTTGATCATTCAATCTTCATAAGGGTATCAACTCTCTAATTTTATATCCTTTTTAAATAAAAATTAGCAAGGACAAGACACTTATGAAGGATTTAAAAGTCTTGCTGCCTCTTTTGCAAAATAAGTGATGATGATATCTGCTCCAGCTCTTTTCATAGAGAGTAAACTTTCCATCATAACTTTTTCACCATCAATCCACCCTTTTTCTGCAGCTGCTTTTACCATTGAATACTCTCCACTTACGTTGTAACAGGCAATAGGTCTATCAAAATTATTTTTTAAATCTCTAATGATATCCAAATAAGAAAGGGCTGGCTTTACCATTAAAATATCTGCTCCTTCTTGATCATCAAAGGTTGCTTCACGCATTGCTTCATCTCTATTTGATGGATCCATTTGATAGGTGTTTCGATCACCAAAACTTGGTGCAGAATCGGCAGCATCTCTAAAAGGACCATAATAGGCAGATGCATATTTTACAGAATAGGCCATAATTGGCAAATTCAAAAAACCTGTTTGATCTAAAGATTGACGTACTATGTCTATAGTACCATCCATCATTCCTGAGGGCGCGACCATGTCTACTCCTGCTTTTGCGTGTGAAACAACTTGTTTTGCTATGTTTACTAAAGTTGCATCATTATCTACATCATTCTCATGAACAATACCACAATGACCATGCGAAGTATATTCACAAAAACAAACATCTGAAATTACATACAAGCTCGGGTAATTTTTTTTTATAAAACGAATTGCTTGTTGTATTATTCCAGTATCATTCCATGTTTCTGTCCCTTCATCATCTTTGTTTGATGGAATTCCAAATAATAAGACTGCAGGAATTTTTAAAGAGACAACCTCTTCTAATTCTTTAGAGATTCGATCTAAAGAAAAACGCTTAATTCCTGGCATCGATACTATTTCTGTTTCGATATTGGTACCTTCTTCTATAAAAAGTGGGTAAATTAAATCATCTACAGACAATTTTGTTTCTCGAACCAATCTTCTAATTCCTTCTGACTTTCTTAATCTTCGAGTTCTAAACATTATCTAATTATTTTGAAAAATAGGTATTTAGTGATTCTAGCAAGTTCTCAACACTTGGTAAATTTGCAACTTGAACAGTTTCAAAGTACTTCCTTGCTTGCACTGCTGTAGTTTCACCAATACAAAAAGCTATTTTGTTTGTATCGTTAACTTCTAAATAACTCTCAATCCCAGAAGGACTAAAAAACAACACTCCTGAAATATCCTCATGGATTTTTACGGGACTCAACATTGTTTTATAGACTTCAACTTCATTTAAAAGGATCCCTTTTTCTTTCAAATAAGAAGGTAAAACATCCAATCTAAGATCACTACAAAAGTAAGTTGCTTCTTTATTTTTTAACTCAGTTGCTAAATATTCTGCTAGTTTAGCCGCATTTTTTGCAGCGTGAACAACGGAACCTATTCTTTTTTCAATTAATTTTTTAGTTCTTCTGCCTACACAAAAAATATTTTTAAAATTTAACTGCTCTTTTGTAAAAGAATTTAACAATGCTTCCACTCCGTTTTGACTTGTGATGATCACATTCTCTAGTTGATTTTTTATCAACTTAGGTGGAATTCTATTAAAACGAATTTTAATAAAATCACTGTCCTCAACTCCAATTGCCGGAGATACTTTCTCTTTTTGTAGTTCAGAAAGTTTCTTTGTCGAGTATACGGTAGCTAACTTTACAGCAATTTCTTTATCTTCTGAGATCAACTCTTTACCCCCTCTATTAATCACATAATCTACACAGTCTTTTGCTAAATAACGATGGCTTCCAATTTTTGCAGTTTTATTTACAGTAATTTTTTTAGACCCATCTCTTTTTAATAAGACACCCTTAAAATTAATTTCTTCAGTTTTTTCATCTACATAAGCCAACGCTCCTATTGGCGCCGTACAACCCCCTTCTAAAAGGTGTAAAAACTCTCTTTCAATACCTACACAAACTTTTGTTTCATGATGATTTAATTGCTCACAAGCATCGATTACAAAATCATCTTCTTCTAAAGCTGTAATCATTATCGCACCTTGTCCTGGCGCAGGAATCATCCACGTTAAAGGAATGGCTCCTTTATCTCTTTTTCCTAGCCTCTCCAGACCGGCAGCAGCAAAAATTGCTCCATTCCAAGTCTCACTATCTGCTAACTTTTCTAAGCGGGTATTTACATTACCTCTTATGTCTTCCACCTTGTGAGTTGGATATCGGTGTAACCATTGGGCTTTTCTTCTCAAGCTTCCTGTTGCAATAACTCCATTGGGTTGTCCAAAAAACTCTTCTGTATCTTTTAATACCAACAAGTCTGTATAATTTGCACGCTTTAAAACAGCCGCTTGTATAATTCCCTCTGGTAAAACTGTAGGAACATCTTTTAAAGAATGTACCGCAATATCAATTTCTTTATTCAGCATGGCAATGTCTAAACTCTTTGTAAAAACACCAGTAACACCCAACTCATAAAGAGGTTTATCTAATACAAGGTCTCCCAGAGACTTAATAGGAATTAATTCAGACTCATATCCTAACTCTTTTAACTCTTTTTTTACTTTGTTGGCTTGCCAAAGCGCTAATTGACTATCGCGTGTTCCTATCCTTATTATTTTCTGCATTGAGTTTTTATTAAGATTGAAAAACCTTGTTAATTACCTGAAGACTTTGTGAAACAGAAGTTTCTTCATCTTTTAAATGTTTCACAAACTGTGTCGTTATCTTTTGGATAAAACGTGTGGTTAAAATTTCTGCTTGATCTTCATCAAAACCAGCTATTTTTTTCTTTTGAAAATCAATTTCATCATTTTTAATAATTTCCAATGATTTTTTTAAAGCAGCAATCGCTGGAGTAAATCTCCTGTGATTCAACCATTCATTAAACGCTGCTTTGTGTGTTTCTATAATTGCTTCTGCTAAAGGCACCTCTTGTTGTCGAGCTGCTAGCGTTTCATCTGTAATTTTAGAAAGTTCATCAATATTTACAAGAGAAATGCCTTGATAATCGGTTACTTCTTTTGAAACATTTTCTGGCATAGAGAGGTCTAAAATCAAAAGTTTTTTATCAACTCCAATATGTTCTTTGGTAATGGTCGGTTTATCAGAACCTGTAGAAACGATTAAAACATCGGCTTTTTCAATTTCTTCTGATAAATTAGTAAAAACAGATTTCCTAATAGAAGCGTGTTCTTTAATAAATTCAGTAGCTTTTTCTTCTGTTCTATTAATCAAGCAAACAGATTTATTTTGTGTGTATTCCGCTAAATTCTTGCAAGTATGTTTGCCCATTTTACCCAAACCGAAAACCAAAATATTTTTTGAGTTGTAGTCTGGTAAATTTTTTATAATGTATTGAACAGCAGCATATGAAACAGAGGTTGTACCTGAACTCAATTTTGTTTCATTTTTAACCATCTTACTAGCGCGAAGTACTGAATTGATCAAACGCTCAGAGTACGCATTGGTAACTTTTAGAGACTTCGCAAGTTTAAATGCTTGTCGTAATTGACCTACAATTTCATAATCTCCTAATATCTGACTTTCTAACCCAGTTCCAATTCTAAATAACTGATGAATGGCTTCTTGATTTTTATGTATCGTAGAAACTTTTGCAAATTCTTGAATGGTTCCTTCTGAAAATTCACACAATAATTCAATCAACTGACAAGGTCGTTCAGCAAAGCCACTTATTTCTGTTCGGTTACAGGTAGAGATAACAAAAACCCCTTTATACCCCTTCTCTTTGGATAGTTTCAACAAAGAGGATTGATTTTCTTTCGATAAAGAAAATTTTCCACGAGTATTTGCGTCTGCTTTTTTGTAACTAACTCCAATATTGTAAAAGTGCTCTTGTCTTTCTTCTTGCATTAAATTTCTTAAAGTTTGTCAAAAGTAAAACCTTCCTTTAGATAAAAATGTCGCTGAAAGTACTTTTTATAACGCTCTGTGTTTTTTATATAGTTTTTAACAAAAAAAATAAATCAAAATGAGTATTTTTACAGTCTAATTGGGCTTTTATCTGTCTTTTATATAGAATGATTCTAAATAGAAGAAATCCAAATTAAATGAAATATAATGATAAAAAATGTCGGAGAAAGTACTTTTGAAGAATTTGTATTAGAAAAAGGGTTTTATATACTTCATTTTCAGAATCAAAGCAATACCGTTGAAAATTTTGAAAGAGAAATCGATAGTAGTTATATTCAAATTCATTTTTGTTTAAAAGGAAATTCAAAGTTTTTATTTAACAACGGAAACTATTCATTTGACGTGTTGGATAACAGGTCTATTTTATTGTATAATCCTCAAAGAGTATTGCCAATCAATTTAGAAATTCAACCAAAAACAACCTTAATTTCTTTATTAATCTCAATTGAAAAATTTCACTCATTGTTTTCTAAAGAATCTGGATACATTCCTTTTTTAAGTGATGAAAACAGCAATAAAAAATATTATGACGATACAAAAATTAAAACGAGTGTTTCACTCGTATTAAAACAAATAATTAATTCTAATAGCAATAGCGCAATTAGGGATTTATACATAAAAGGAAAGGCATACGAATTACTAAGCCTTCATTTTCAGAAAGAAGAAAATACGAACGGTGAATACTGTCCTTTCCTAGTAGATGAACAAAATGTTTTAAAAATTAGAAAAGCAAAAGAAATTATTATTTCTAGAATGTCTGAACCCCCAAGTTTACAAGAATTATCAAATGAGATTGGATTAAATCTAAAAAAATTAAAAGAAGGGTTTAAACAAATATATGGAGATACAGTGTATAGCTTTTTATTTGATTATAAGATGGAATCTGCAAGAAAATTATTAGAAAGCAATCAATTTAATGTGAATGAAGTTGGACTACAAGTTGGCTACAGTACCGCGAGTCATTTTATTGCTGCGTTTAAGAAAAAGTTTGGCACGACTCCAAAGAAATACGTAATGAGTTTAAATAAATAACGGCGCTTTGAAACAATTAACACACGAAGATGTCAAAAATAATCAAAGGGAATTTCCAATCACTATTGTTTGTGATGCTATTAGAACCCCGGAAAATATAGGAATGTGTTTCAGAATTTCTGAAAGTTTTGGCGTAGAGAAAATCTATTTTCATGAGAACTCTCCAAACATCGAAAATAAAATCGTAAAAAAAACTGCTAGAAATACCATCCAGCAGACATCGCATTGTGTGTATTCCGATTTTGAAAAACTCATGAAGCAACTTAAAAAAGAAGACAACCTGATTATAGGCATAGAAATAACTGATCAAAGCATCAATATTCAAGATTTTAATTTCACAAATCATGAAAAAATCGTTTTACTTTTGGGTAGTGAAAGAAACGGAATTAAGAATACAAATTTCATAGATGCAACAATTGCAATACCAATGTTTGGAAGAAATTCGTCCATGAATGTCATCCATAGTTTAGCCATAACATTGTATGAAGTAACCAATCAAATCGGAACAGAAAATAAAAGAATCTAATCTCAACATTGAGACCAACAATATTGAAACTAATATAAAAATGAAAGGAATTTTACTAAACAACTTAGGATCTCCAGATTCAACAGAAACTAAAGATGTAAAAAAATACTTAGGTGAATTTTTAATGGACGAACGCGTTATAGACATTCCATTCTGGAAACGCTGGATACTCATCAAAGGAATCATTTTAAAAATAAGACCAAAAAAATCTGGTGCAGCCTACAAAAAAATTTGGTGGAAAGAAGGTTCTCCGTTGGTTGTAATCTCTAAAAGATTTACAGAAAAAGTAATTGAAAAAACAGACATTCCTGTAGAATTAGCCATGCGATATGGCTCTATGAGTATGGAAAAGGGTATTAAAAACCTAATAGACAAAGGGGTTACAAAAATATTCCTAGCCCCACTCTATCCCCATTACGCAATGTCATCTTATGAAACAGTTGTTGTTCAAGCTGAAGAAATTTTGGCTGAAAAATATCCAGAAGTACAATTAGATACCTTACCTCCTTTTTATAATAAACCAGATTATATTAAAGCAATGAGCGACAATATTGCAAATCATCTGAATGGGTTTGAGTACGATCATATTTTATTTTCATACCATGGTATTCCAGAACGACATATTAAAAAATCAGATCCTACTAAAAATCATTGCAAATTAGATGGTTCTTGTTGTGAACGAAATTCTGTAGCTCATTACACATGTTACAGACATCAATGTTTTGAGACTACAAAAGGGATTGCAGAATACTTAGATTTAAAAGAAGGAACCTATAGCAACTCTTTTCAATCTCGTTTATTGAAGGACCCTTGGCTAAAACCTTATACAGATTTTGAATTGGAAAAATTCCCATCAGAAGGCAAGAAAAAAGTAGCCGTAATTACTCCTGCTTTTGTCTCAGATTGCCTGGAAACATTGGAAGAAATTGCCATGGAAGGAAAAGAAGATTTCATGGAAGCTGGCGGTACTGACTACAAACACATTCCTTGCATGAATGACAATGATGATTGGGTAGCCGTAATGGTTTCTTGGATTAATGACTGGAAAAACAAGTAAACAACTAATTGAATTGACAGGATGTGTTTATATTCGTAAAAACTCATGGATTTTAAAACCATCTAATTAAATTAAAAAAATGGATTTCTTATACGTAAAGTCGTTACATATTATTTTTGTAGTTACCTGGTTTGCTGGGTTATTCTATATCGTTCGCCTATTCATATACCATGTAGAAGCAGAGAAAAAAGAAGAACCTGCTAAAGAAATTTTACAAACACAATACAAATTGATGAGCAAAAGGCTCTGGTACATTATTACGTGGCCCTCGGCAATTCTTGCGAGTATCTTTGCTTTTTGGATGTTATACAAAAACCCTTATTACTTAAAAATGCCATGGATGCACATCAAATTAACATTTGTTCTAGGGCTCTATTTTTACCATTATTCTTGTCATAAAATATTTACACAATTACAAAATAACATCACAAAATATACTGCTTTACAACTCCGTATTTGGAATGAAGTAGCGACTATTATTCTTTTTGCTATTGTATTTTTAGTAACGCTACAAAACGCAATCAATTGGATTTGGGGGGTTGTTGGAATCATTCTCTTCGGTCTTTTAATGATGCTTTCAATCAAGCTTTACAAAAAAATAAGAGAGAAAAATAGTTGGGAAAAAGAAGAAACGAACGTTTTAAATAATGAAGAGGAGTAAGATATTTAAAATGTAAATTACAATACCCTACTCGAGAAAAATTCTACACACCCTACTTCTGAGCAAAACTTTGGCTCATATTGCTGATCATGACCATAGAAATTCTAAACGAAATGTACTGCAACTTATAACGTATTCGTTATTCTACAGTATATATTATCAGCTCTATCTAAAATTGAGTAAACTATTTTTTTTTATAAAATTTTACCTCTATTGTTGTATAAAAAAAAACTAAAAACCCTAAACTATTAAAAGAACAATTTTATTATT
>ERZ767114.358-NODE-358-length-26323-cov-3.459003_pt1 | contig 26323 bp, 17 predicted proteins | sample MGYA00374952_ERZ767114 | MGnify/ENA primary metagenome ERZ767114 (study PRJEB28939, sample SAMN06267156) | marine metagenome | isolation source: Columbia River Estuary | place: USA:Columbia River Estuary, USA | collected 2012-05-05 ...
CTGTTGCAGAACCACCAGATACCGTACCAACGGCAATTCCAGTAGGTGCAGCACAGTTCGAGAATCCTGTAGGTAGCTCCTGAACCTTAATATCATCAACTATGACGTCGTTATAAAAAGATGCCGATCCATTAAACTTACTTACCGTAAGTCTTAGAGCAATGTCATTGGGCGTACTGATACATGAAAAATCAACTTGTACTTTACGCCAACCAGCAGAGTCAGTACTACCCGACCAGACAGGATGATAAGTTTGACCGTCGAAGACTTCGACCGTTAATGTGTTGTTCCCTACGTTAGAACTGGTATTGTTCTTAAACCAGTAAAACTCCAGAGAAGGATTGGTTAATGTGCTTACATCGATTGAATCTGTCGTGATACTCACATCACAAGGATATGGAGACGAGCCATCAACCCACATCGCGTATGAACCTGTCCCGCCTGTATTATCGGTGTAACCAGATGCGCCGTAACCAGGGTTAGAAGTGGTTAACTTCCAAGAGGCATTTGTAGAAGTACTGTTACATGAATTGGCTTGAACCCAAGTAGATGGAATACCACTAAAGGTTTGTGTCATCACCTGTCCAGTAACCGAACTAAATGAAAATAGCGCTGCTACCAGCAAAAAATAAATTTTCTTCATTGTGATTTTTTTTGTTCCCTACGATATTAACCAATATCAGATGACTGCACAAGAATTGACGGGGACATTTAGATACTACGGTTCAATTTGTAACGAATGAGACAACTTGTTGAATGTTTTAAACAAAAAAAGCCCCGACCGATGGTCGGGGCTAGAATTATGAAAACAGAATGTGTTATTCTACTGTGATACGTTCTGTAAGAACTCCTTCGTCAGTTGTAAACTTGATGAAGTACACACCAGCCGACTCATCGCTGAGATCGAATTGGTTGTTGTATAGTCCGTTAACAGTAACTACCTCATTAGAGATCACCTGTCCTACCATATTCACGATGCTGATTTCAACATTCGTAGCAGATGCAGTTGCAAATTCTACGTTGAACAGACCGCGCGTTGGATTCGGGTAAATACTCAATGTTCCGTTCAGGAAGTCTTCATCTACACTGATCTGGTTCACATCGAATGTGAAGGTCGCAGTATCAGAAGAACACGGTCCGAACGCGATAACAGTAACTGTTTCGCCAGCGTTGTTTGCAGTGAAGGTCACTGTACCTGAAGTATCGTTTGATGAGGTTCCGTTAGAGAACTCAACGTAAATACTATCAGCACCAGTTGTACCTGCAGTACTCCAGTTCGCCATCCAATCCGTAGCACTGATTGTCGCGTTAGCATCATCTACAGAGATTGCAGCAACTGGATCTGGATGAACCATAATAGTAACTGTAGAATCTGGACGCTCACATCCACCAACAGTAACTACCCAATTGTAGAAGAAGTAGTGGTAGTTGGTCAATGATCCTTGAGTAATACTTACCTCGTTACCGGAAGTGGAGAATGGATAACCGGTTACACCAAACTCACGATAAAGCCCACCACAAGTCGAGGCACTTGCCGTCATTGTATACGATCCAGGTTGCATACTAGCACCCAAGTAAACCTGCTCCGCAGTATTACCGCTAGCTGTAGTGCTAACAGATGAACTCCAAACAATTGCACCAGTCGCATCTTTTATATCTATGGTAGTACTACCAGCAGCATTAGGGTAAAGAGTTACACTATCAATAATCGACGATTGATTAACCGTGAACTGAAGACCTGGTCCCATAAAGTTATAGTTACCACCACCAGAACCAATACCACGAACATTGCCTGTTGTATCCATTGAGGCAACAGCAGAAAGCGTGAGTGTGGTATCCTGAGTCAAGGTTAATGTCATCGTTGAATCGGCATCTACAACTCCTAATGTATCGCCATTCGAGCTCCACATCAATGTTCCATCCAATGGATGCGTAATTTCAAGATCTATAACATCCCCTGCACAGGCAAATTCAGGTAGATTCATGGAAACCTGTTGAGCATCTAAAAGTTCAACTGTTGCTGAAAGTAAATCATTAGTAGCTCTTGTATCACCAGTTAAATCGACTTCAGCATCCAAAGAGTAAAAACCTCCTACTCGCTGACTGACATAACCTACTACAATAGCTTCACTTTCTCCTAAAGCAAGCGTGTCTACTGCATACGTACCGGTAATACTCTGACCTGCAAAATTAACAGTAACGTCAACTGATGTCATTAAGCTAACACCAAGATTAGTAACCTCGATTATAACCTCTACACTATCACCACCACATGCAGCACCGGAAGGACTTACAATTGCAGTGATTGCCGCGTCATTATATACTACATCAAATTCATCAGCACCGATATCCACGGTTGATGCAATTAAAGATGGACGAACATCGCCGTCAATATCATGGGTTACACCTACTGAATTATCACCAGCATCATTCGCTAAAAGACCAACAACGTGTAGGTCATTTTGAGAAAGGAATACTGGATCACCTTCAACCGCATTCATATTGTTCAACGTGTCAAGCGTTTGCCATTCACCCAAAGAATCAATTAATGTAGTTGTGTAGGCTAAGTATGTTCCATTTGAATTATACACATTGTAGTCGAATTCATTATTAGAACCAAACCTAGCGTATACCGCATATGTATTACCGATGAAAATATTATTTCTAGCATCAGTGTTACTACTGTAGTAATTATAGAACCCATAATTACCCCGAACAGTGTTGTGGTGTACAGCTACACTATCACTGAAATAGCTATAAATACCGTAAACATTGGCATCAAGCATATTATTAACTAGCTCGTTGTCTGTGCCATTAACTTGATAGACATACATACCGTAGTTAACACCACTGATGTGGTTTTCATGCGCCTCTAAGTTGTTCGAATAGTAGAATCGAGCACCATAGGCACTAGATGACCTGAAACCACTAACGGTATTGTTGTTAAAGGTAACTCCATCAGTATAGCTTAAGTTAACACCATAGTAGTATTGTAAGCTGAATGTGTTATCTGATACATGAACATTCGATGAACGATTCATTGAAGATCCATACAAGGAAATTCCATAATACCCTCCGATTAATTCGTTATTCACAATAGTTAAGTTACTCTCTGAAGATCCGTTGTAGTAATATTGACCACTACGAGAAGCAATCGGCATACCAGCCAATGTCGAAGTAGATGTCGTAGTAACCTCAATTGTAGAATTCGATATCGTTACGTTCTCAGTTTCGTTAAGTACAACTCCGTCACTACTCATATTATAAATGAACAAGTCATCCAGAATAACATTTGATGCACCAGATAAAGATATCTGGACAAGAGTATCCGAAGCACCTGAAGCTCCAGTGAAAGTTATTGTATTTGCAGTACTTGAACCGTTTACAGACCCTAAGGAATTACCAGCAACAAAAGTCCCAGACTGTAATTCAAAAGTCACTGCACCAGCAATACCACAAACATTCAACGTACTAAACACACTGTCTAACGAAGTGAAGTTACCTGTAGAACCAACTGTGTATGTTCCAGCTGCTAAAGGACCTGTACATTCAGTGGAGAATGTAAATGGACCTTCCCATGTACCAGGGTTACAACAATTTTCTACGTAGAAATCGTACGAAGTGTTGGCGTTCAAACCAGACATTGCATAATTGCTTGTAATGTTCGAATCAATCGTACCCGATTGAGAACCAACACCCGTGCCTTGGATAAAGCCAGCTAATCCGTACTCAATAGTGAAACAATCATTTCCAAAGTAGTCCCAAGATAAATCCGCAGACGTATCAGTTATACTTCCAATCATGTGATTATACGTGCCACACGAAGGTAGATCAGCAATGGTTACACTATCAATACGTAAATCGTTCCATTGTCCGTTACCTTCAGGTAATATGAATGCTACCCTTGAATCGCCCGACTGAACAAAATTGGTATCAAGGTATACACTATACTTCTGCCATGAAGTATTCAACGTTACACCAGCGGCAGCTCTTGCCGAAGTTAACGAACCTGAAACTCCTGATGTTCCAACTTCCAGCTCTCCATAATAGGTAGCAGAATTTAGATATCCATAGAATGTTACCTCTGCCCCTTCTGAAGCTAAATTTTCAATAGGAGGTGAAGACAATAATACCGTATCGCTATTCATAGCTAAACCCCAAAACTCCATGTAACCACTACCATAGCTAGTTCCATAGGTATTTGACATACCTCTGACGTAAGATGCACTGATCCCACGGTCTTGAACCCAACAATCGGCAAGATTTGGATCAGTAACAGAACCAAATGTCGAAGTCAAATTCTCAAAACCCTCTATATATGTTTTGGCAGTAGGTAAACAAGGAGTTGTTACGGTAATTGGACCAACCCACGGTGACATAGAACCGTTTGTTGACATACAGTTCGACTGGATGTAGAAATCGTAAGTCGTTGCATCATCAAGCGTATTGATTGACCAAGAAGTGCCTGTAACAGTATCCGTTGGAGCACCTGTTCCTTGCGTAAAGCCTGATGGGCCCCACTCTATGATGTAGTTCGTAACAGCCGAGCTGTCTACCCACGTAAGTGTCGCAGAAGAATCCGAGGTAGCACTACCTGCAGCGTTAGCAGCGATAGGACAGTTTGGAATGTCACGAATCTCTATATCATCCACATATGCATATGCGTATGAGTAAGAGTAATTCGGCACAAATTCAGGTATAATCATAAACACAACGCGCGATGCATTTGCAGCAACATTGTCTAAATCAACAGTATACTCAGTATATGTAGACGTATAGTTGACTGTATCTATAATATTTATTGAACCTAAAGATGCATTTGAATCTGCCGTGGCAATAATCATCTTTGTCGTGTAATAAGCAACACCTGCGGATGTTCTAAGATTAAAAAGTACTTGTTTATCATTACCTGATAAACCCGCTATTTTAGGTGAGAACGCTGCGAGAGTATCGCCATCTGCACTGTTTGCAGACGTTAGACTTGAATAACCGTAGAAACGAAGCGAGTTAGTTCCATTATTACTGTAGAAAGTCGAATTATAAACATATGCGTAGAAAGAGGTTGAAGTACCTGTCTTAGCATACGCCCAACAATCTGGTAAATCTGGATTCCCTGTACTACCCCCTGCCTGAAGCTCAAAACCAGTAGTGTAGGGTGCAACTTGCTCACCACACTCTGTCTTGAATGTAAATGGACCTACCCAGTTCGACGTGCCGTCACCAGTTGACGTACAGTTCGACATTACATAAGCATCATAATACGTGTTTTGAGTAAGACCCGTAGCTGTATAAGATGTAGTAGTAGATGTGTAAGAAGTACCCGTTCCTTGAGTGAAGCCCATTGGACCTACCTCAATGTTAAATGCCGAAGAACTGGATGACCATGAGATTGTACCCGTAGTTTGAGTTGCCCCTGTCAATGAAAGGCTTATCGGCTCAGGACACGGAGGAATATCAGTAACAGAAACATCATCAATACAGATGTAGTCAAATACACTATTGTGTCTTAAGAAAAATGCAACACGAGCATCACCTGAAACGGCATTATCTAAATAAATGGTAAATTCCGAATACGACGTTGAAGGCGCATAAACCGTATCTACTATTCTCAATGAACTTGGCGTACCAGCAGCATCAGTATAGCCAATCATGACTTCACCTGGACGACCCACAGAAGTAGTTCTAGCGTAGAACTTCAGTTGTTTCGTAGCCGAGTCTAGACCCTGAATTTCTGGCATAACAGCCATGGTTGTATCTGCATACTGTGTAGCTGTGCTCGTACTTGAAGATCTGTACGCATACAAGAAGTTTGAACCAGAGTTCGCGTAGAACGAATAGTTACGGTTGTAGATGTATGGATACCAGAAGGTACCTGGAGCACTTGTGTAGAAATCCCAACATTGCGGTAGTGAAGGATTGAATGCACTACCTGTTGTTGAGTTATCAAAATTCTCACTCCAAGGCGTTGCAAGAGCAGCACATTGTGTGAATTGACCCAAGCTCGCTGTTGCTGCTGAAGAATCAGTAGCTGAACAAAGCGTAGTTACAAAGAAGTCATATGAAGTAGCTGGATCTAATCCTGTGATGTACGCAGTATCTGAATAGACCCACATCGTATCACCCGTTCCTGGTGTGAAACCAGCTGTATCGTATTCAACCAACTGGTAGGCGTAAGCAGATGCACCTGCATCCCATGATACTGCTGCATCATAAGCACCTGTTGTAACCGAAAGGTTGGTAGGAGATATACAACTCGCAAGTGAATTACACTGCGCTGAATACTGCGTTGCGCCAGCCGTCATAACAGAACCAAGCGGTGAAGAATAAAGCGTAGTACCGAAAGCATCCTTTACTTTATAACTACACTCACTAGCGTAAGAACCACCAGCTTGCCATATAAAATGAGCTGTGTCCTGGTAAGCAATGGTTAGCGTATATGAAATGAAACTACCACTCGACAAACCATAAGTGGTTGTTCCGCTCGAAGTAACGACATCCATGTCATTACCGTTCCATCCATCACCGTAAGAATCGTACAATTCTAGAGTAACCGTACCACATACTTGAGGAACTGGTGCAGTAGCACAATAAGCAGTGTATTGCGTCGAACCGGCAGTCATCACATTACCAAGCGGTGAAGAATACAAAACTGTACCAGAGGCATCAGTAATTTTGTACGAACACTCACTGGTATACGAACCACCAGCTTGCCAAGCAAACTGAGCCGTATCCAAATAATTTACCGATAACGGTATTGAAATAAAGCTACCCGATGATAGGGTATACGTAGAATCACCTCCTGTGAATTTTACGTCAATCTCGTTGCCGTTCCAACCGTCACCATAAGAATCATATAATTCTAGGTTAACAGTACCACAAACCTGCGTTTGTGCTAAAAGCGTACTTCCTGAAAAGAAGAGCGCTACTAACAGCAACGAACGAGTTAGTAATTGTTTTTTCATAAGCTTTCTAAGCATTTTAAGTTAAGCGAGCCCTAATATCTTAAATAGGTTAGCGAAAGCCAAGCAAATGGCCCGTGAATTTGAGATGTTTGAAATGAACGAATAAATACCTACCGAATGTTGAATAACCATCCCTCAGAACTAAGATATCTTTAATCTAACATCACGTTATAAAAGTTATCAACACTTGGGATGCAAAGTGTTTGTATTGAGAGGTTTATCACACATGTTATGGTTATCAAACAAGGTATTTCGCTGAGTATTTTCGCTCCCTCAAAAAGCATCAATAACTGCCAATAAAATGGGTTAAACAATTCCTCAAATATGCTGTTTGCGCAGATTTACCTCAATTTTTTTTTCCTCTATTCTCTTCATAGTTCCAAAATATCGACTTATTTGAATTTATTGAAAACTAATTTGAGCTTGATTATACGACAGTGAAGTCTAACAACTAAAAGTGTAATTCAGAATGAACCACACGATCCTTAGGAATGGATAGAAATGACATAAAAAAACCCCGAATGCACTCGCATTCGGGGTTTTGTTTTCTCGTGAACCCGACAGGATTCGAACCTGTGACCGTCTGCTTAGAAGGCAGATGCTCTATCCAGCTGAGCTACGAGTCCTCACCATACCTTGGTAAAGGTATTCTCAATTGCAGTAGCCGAAACAGAACCCCGAAGGATTCTGCTTTGGCTTAGTCGGGAAGACAGGACTCGAACCTGCGACCCTCTGGTCCCAAACCAGATGCGCTACCACCTGCGCCACTTCCCGAACTTGCAATATCAATGAACGTTTGTTCTTGCGGAAAGACAGGGACTCGAACCCTGGGATCACTTACGCGATCACAGCTTAGCAGGCTGTTGCATTACCACTCTGCCATCTTTCCATTGGGGAGCGCAAATTTATACCGAATTTCGGTTTGCGCAAGGGTTTAATGCTAATTTGTGTAGTGTTGATTCAAATTAATCAAATTCACCTTTAGAATCTTCACAGTCCACACTCCTAGTATGAAGTATTCTCTAAGTCTACCTCTTTGACTACGAAGCGTTTTGGACCGTTTTTACTTCCTCAGGGTATGAGATTCGAACGTGGTAAACACCGCGCATAAATTTCTTAAAGGCTTCACGAATAGCATTTATTTCCTTCAGGGTGATCGCAGCATTATCTAATTGGCCCGTGGTCAACTGGTGATCAATAACTTTATCAATCATTGTACTCAACGCTTCCTGTGACTTTTCAGGCAAGGAACGCGTACTGGCTTCAACCGCATCTGACATCATCACAATAGCAGTTTCCTTCGAGAACGGTTTTGGTCCAGGATATTGAAAAGAATCAAATTTCTCTGAATCCGGGTGATCTTCCTTGTGTTTTCTGTAGAAATACTCCACTATTGAGGTCCCATGGTGGGTGCGGATGAAATCGATCACAATGTCAGGGAGTCGATGTTTTTTGGCCAATTCTATGCCGTCGTTGATATGTGCAATTATAATTTTGGCACTTTCTGTATGACTCAATTCATCGTGAGGAGAGGCTGAGGAACTTTGATTTTCCGTGAAGTATTGAGCATTAGGAATCTTTCCAATATCGTGATATAAAGCACCCGTTCTCACGAGCAAGGTGTTCCCTCCTACTAATTCCGTAGCGTGCTCAGCGAGATTAGCAACTTGCATCGTGTGCTGGAAGGTTCCTGGAGCTTCTTTTGACAGGCGTTTAAGCAATGGATTATTAGTATCCGATAGCTCAAGAAGTGTGAGATCCGAAACTACGCCAAAGGTACGCTCGAAGAAGTATATAAGCGGGAATATAAAAAGAAGCACCAAAGTGCCAATAAGTGATGAACCTAGAGGAATAGCAGCTTCTGCGTTCCACTCCATTTGGCGGATGAGATGAATGGAAAGGTGCACGATAAGCAGGATACCCATGATTTTAAAGGTGCTTTGGAACAATTGACTTCTCTTATAGATGCCGCGGATGTTGAATAGAGTGATGAGGCCAGCAGCGAATTGGACCGCAATAAAATGCACAGCGCCACTGACAAATGGTGCAACGGCAAAGAGTAAAAAGACATGAGAAATTAAGGCCAATCGGTCATTAAAGAAGCTTCTTACAAGGACGGGAAGTAATACCAATGGCACCAAGAAGACATTTAAAACAGAAAACGAAGAGGCCCATAATGTCGCTATACCAGCACCTGAAATTGAAAATAACAATAGGTTGAGACTAGAACTGTGCGCTATGATTTGAGCGTCGTACGCATTTAAATAAAGTGCTAAGCCAAGGAACACGAGAATTAGATAGAGCAGTGCACCCGCTCTACCCTGCCAATTAAGATCATTCGCGATGCCATCGAAATTCGCTTCAAGTGCTCTGAGCATTTCGAATTTTTCAGCGGTGATTGTTGCTCCACGCAGTACGATAGGTGTTCCTTTAGTAATGACGCCTCTGAAGATCGTAAGCGCATTTAATTTTGCAGTTAATGCACTATCTGTCAACGAAGCATTAACAGTGAAAGTTGGGCTTAATTCTATACTATCCGGCAGTGCGTATTTTGCTCGTAGATACTCTGGTGAAAGACTGTTTTTCAAATTGATAGGTGTTCCGTCAGAAAGTAATACTTTATGGTTATCTGAGGGATATATTAAAACGACACCTCGACGCTGCCATTCTATGAATTCCGCCTCTGGTATGAGCGTGGAATCGATCGTTGCACGCCAATTGTCTATCTGAACACTGTAGTTGTAGTATAAATCTTTGTCAGCGATTAATTTTTGTCGATCCTCCTCCAATTTCTCTGGAGATTTTGGGATCGCAAAGTCTGTTGGTGCTATCAAATCGTCTTCGAGCCATACCTGACCCAAACGGTAATCGTATTGAAATTGGGCTTTGAAAGGAATGCTCACAAACAGCAAAGCGATGCATAAAGTGCTTACTATGCTGAAATAGACCCACTTCTGTTGTTGCTGTATCCAATTCGATGCTTTCATACCAAATACCTTCGTTTCTAGAGCACCAATTTAGTAGTTTAGTGGGGTCTTTTTGACACGAACCCAAATAACATTACAGAAGATGAAAGAAGTTGTGATCGTAAGTGCTGTCAGAACCCCTATGGGCAGCTTTGGCGGAGCACTAAGTAGCGTCCCTGCCCCAGCTTTAGGTGCTGCGGCGATAAAAGGCGCGTTAGAAAAAGCCGGTTTACCTGCAGATGCCGTGGAAGAAGTCTACATGGGCAATGTTTTGCAAGCCAATGTGGGTCAAGCACCTGCGCGTCAGGCGGCGATGGCCGCAGGAATTGGCAACCAAGTTCCATGTACCACTATTAACAAGGTGTGCTCCTCAGGCATGAAAGCCATCATGATGGGCGCTCAAGCCATTAAAGCCGGTGATGTCGATATCATTGTTGCAGGTGGCATGGAAAACATGAGTGCTGTACCCCACTATTTACCAACGGGTAGAACCGGAGTAAAATTGGGCGATATTTCGCTCGTTGACGGACTCGTTAAAGACGGGCTGACCGACGTCTACAACGCACAACATATGGGCGTTTGCGCAGAATTGTGTGCAGAAGAACACCACTTTACTCGCGAAGATCAGGATGCATTTGCGCTAGAAAGCTACCGCAGAAGTGCTGCTGCATGGGAGGATGGGAAGTTTGCAAATGAAGTGGTGCCCGTCGCTGTTCCTCAACGTCGCGGCGATGCGATCGTCGTCGATACCGATGAAGAATTTACAAAAGTGAATACGGCCAAAGTACCTCAATTACGTCCTGTATTTAAGAAGGACGGAACAGTTACAGCTGCAAATGCTTCCACATTAAACGATGGTGCCTCAGCGGTTGTTCTCATGAGTGCTTCTAAAGCGGCGGAATTAGGACTGAAGCCTATTGCAAGAATCACAGGATATGCAGATGCAGCGCAAGAACCAGAATGGTTTACAACGGCGCCTGCGAAAGCATTGCCAAAAGCCTTAGCTAAAGCGGGCCTCACTATGGATGCTGTAGACTTTTTCGAATTTAACGAGGCATTCGCTGTGGTCGGATTGGCTAATATGAAGTTATTGGGACTGGATACGGTAAATGTGAATGCACATGGAGGCGCAGTCAGCCTAGGGCACCCCCTAGGTGCATCAGGTGCGCGTATCATTACTACATTGATTGGTGTACTGCAACAAAACGGAGGAAAAACAGGTGCAGCAGCCATTTGTAATGGCGGTGGCGGCGCTTCTGCTTTAGTACTTGAATTAATTTAAATAGCATAGCCCTTCTTATCTTTTATGGTAAGAGGGGCTGTTTAAAAAATTGATCCATTTTTAACGTTGTGCTTTTATTAGCCCGTAAATTGTGACCTGTGAGCGAATTTGACAAAGGAATAGCGTTTCTCAGTGTGGTCCCCATGCGTGGAGAACCATCAGATGCTTCGGAGCAGGTGAATGTAGTGCTGTTCGGAGAGAGTTTTAGTATTCTTGAAGAACAACCGAAATGGGTCCGAATTCAGCTGGACCATGACGGCTATGAAGGTTGGATTGACCGTTTACAGTACCAGCCTATCTCCCCTTCCTACTATAAATTATTAGCTACTACTCCGCTTAGAGTAAGTTTAGATCCTGTCCAATTATTACAAGGAACAGGCCCTACGGACTATCCCTTGATCGTTCAAGGCGCCTATTTACCCTTTCTTGATGCCGGTACAATCCGTCTCGAGCAGCAATCGTATTCTTTCGAAGGTGCTTTCACTTCAGGAAAAAAAGACCGTGCCGACTTAGTCGATTTTGCTTTTTCCTACCTCAATGCGCCCTATCAGTGGGGTGGACGAACACCCTTTGGTATTGATTGTAGTGGATTCACCCAAATGGTTTACCGTTTAGCAGGGCATTACCTTCCGCGCGATGCTTCCCAACAAGCCAGAAAAGGAACCATACTTAGTTTTTTAGAAGAGTGTAAACCCGGTGATCTTGCGTTCTTTGATAATGCAGAAGGTGCCATCACTCACGTGGGTATCGTACTCGATGATTCTCACATTATCCACGCCAGCGGCCGTGTTCGTGTGGATGGATTAGACCACAGTGGGATTTACAATGCAGAATTGGGCCGTCACACACATAAACTTAGAGTTCTGAAACGGATGATTGATTAGCGGGCCAATCCCTTCACAATATCTCCCGCAGTGTCCCAAAATGCATCTAAACCCAGTAAGTTCATCTCAAACCAATTGAGAATCGCCGTCCATTGTTCTTTATCGTAGAAATAGGTATTTTCCAACGTAATGGAGATTCTTGATACTTCTAGGCCACTCTCCAAATAGTGTGATTGTTCATAGTTCACTTCATCACCCCATTCTGCTTCTAACAGCCTTCGCAACTCAACGAATTGATCGTATAGCAATGCTCTAATTTCCGGATCTTTTTGCTGAATATCGATTGCTATTCCCACAATTGGTGCTGTTAACAATCTAAAATAGAGACCTTTTACGCCCGTTTTATAGGATTCCCATCGTCCTCCACCACCGCCTTTGCTATGATGACGAGACATGTGACGAACGAATTGATTAAAAAAGGCAGTATTCAGTGATTTCTTTTCTTCTCTCGAAAACATTTTTCAACTTTAAGGTCTATGACGCAATATCGTAAACTTGATGGTACACCTGTAGAAAATAGCGCAGCTTATGTTAAGGCATACATGCAACAATATCCGGAGGCTATTTTAAGCGTAGGATCCGATTCCCAAAATATAGGTGGACACAGCTTATATGCAACAGTTATAGCCTTTCGTCATCCAGGAAAAGGGGTGCATTATATTCTCACTAAACGCCGGGAACAGATCATTAGGGACATGATTACTCGCCTTTTCAAAGAAGCTGAAGACAGCATCAACACTGCAGAATATTTACGTGGAGAAGGTATCGATATACCCATAACAATAGATGTTGACTACAATGAAGATGAAAACCATGCTTCACACAGAGTGATTCCTATGGTCAAGGGCTGGATTTTAGGATTAGGCTATGACATGAGCACCAAACAGAATATTCAAGTAGCGTCCGTAGCAGCGGATCATTTGCTATAGCACTTGCACTATGGTACTTAAAAGCAAAAGCGGAGATGCCTAACGATTCCCGAAAAAACTTCAAAAACTCCTAAAGAATATGGGCTTTCCATAAACACATTGCTATCCTTTGGGTTGTACCTTTGAACAAAATTTTTCATAACAGATGCGCAACGCCCTACCCTACCTAACCGCCGCACTATTATTTAGCTCTACTGCCGTAGCACAGAATTTAGGAACAATAGAAGGAGAAGCGCTCGACGCGCTGAATTTAAGTCCTCTTGTCGGCTGGGAAGTAGATGTCATACAAGGTGATTTTCAGATTGAAACGAAAGTAGATGTATCCGGTAAGTTCTCTTTTGAAAAACTACCCACGGGACTCTACAACATTCGCGCAAAAAGTCCGAAGGGTCAGATTCAAACCTTACACGAAGTCCAAGTACGCTCCACCAAACCAACTTTTGTTAGTCTACACGTTGAACGTATCACCTCTTTGGATGAAGTTGCCGTTCGTGCAGATGCATTTCACCGTACCCCAGAGACACCGCTCAGTATCAAAAACATCAACCGCAGCGAAATGATGCGGATGCCGGGAGCGGTTTTAGATCTCAGTAAGGTGATTCAAAGTTTCCCGGGCGTATTGCCTAAACCTTCCTTCGGTTATGCGATTGCCATGCGCGGGGGTGCCCCAAATGAAAACCGGTATTTATTGGATGGGATTTCATTACCCACCGTAAATCACTTTAGCATTCAAGGGGCCTCCGGTGGAGCTGTAAGCTTAATTAATCTTGACCAGGTCCAAGGTATGGATCTCATTACTGGAGGATTTCCCGTAGAAGTCGATGATGCACTTTCTGGGGTCTTATTACTTGAAGGCAGAAACGCAAGAACTGACCGCTGGGGAATTCGCGCAACACAAGGCGGAACAGATTATGGCATCACCTTTGAAGGTCCGTTGGGAAAGAAAACTGCCGCTACATTGAGCGGTAGAAACAGCTTTTCGCAGCATTATTTCAGATTATTTAATATCCCTGTGCTCCCCGCTTACCAGGATGCGCAGCTCCGCATTCACCATCGTTTCGCGAAGAATAAGGATTTGACCGTCATTGGAGTTGGTGGTTGGGATCAATACCTATTATACAAAGACGGAAGAGGTAGCGATGCCCTACTTTACAATGTTGGCTACATTCCAGAAGGGGATCAACAGACAGAAGTTATCGGGGCACGTTACCGAATTTTTAAAGACAACGGTCGTTGGGAATACGTTCTAAGCCGCGATCATGTGGGCAATCAAGCTGAGAAATACATCGGAAATACCGGTGTTCTTGACGATCGCCAATTGGCCTATGCTTCTTCAGAAACCAATACTAGAGCGAACCTGACACATTACGTCGTCTCTGAACAATGGCAATGGAAGTACGGATTAAACTTTGTCCACCGCGACTACGATCTCGACATGACAAGCGTTCGTTATAACAATGACGAAATGGTGCAAAGCATCGATACCGCAGATTACACAGCGGCCCTTTCATTTCAAAGTTTGGGTGCCTTCACGCACGTGACTAGAAATTACCTCGAAAATAGACTCAGTACTAATGCCGGTTTACGTTTGGACATGCACAACATAAACTTAAATTCTTTATTGAGAATTTCACCACGTGCGAGTGCACAATACCACCTTAATGAGGCGTGGGCGCTTCAAAGTAACCTTGGCTGGTACAATCAATTACCGTCGGCCATTGTGATGCTTGCAAATGAAGCCAATAATTGGACCACGGAAGGAACAGGGCCAGGCTCCGTTGCACAAGCCGCAACAGGGATAGAATTCCAGAATGGTGAAACATATCGTTTTTCTTTGGAGGCGTATTACAAATACTATAGCAGCATGCCCTACTTGTGGGACGATGAGCAATCTTTCTCACAAGCTATTGGCGCGTATGTTGCCGTCGGCGATCAAACGAGTTCTGCCGATGCAGAAGGCCGTTCCTATGGATTAGAGCTGTTTTTGCAACAAAAACTCAAGGGGACCTATTGGTGGACTTTAAGCTATAATTACGGGCACAGTGACACCCGATTAAATGAATCAAACCCCTGGCTACCCACAGTTTGGGACAATCGTCATAATGTGAATTTTGTGTTAGGAAAAGTATGGGGTAAAGGATGGCAGATCGGTGCCAAATACAGATGGGCGACTGGCACACCGTACACACCTTTTAATGCGGATTTGAGTGCGGTACGTACCAATTGGGATGTACTTCAACGGGGCATATTTGACAGTCAAAACATCATGGGCGAACGCCTTCCTAGCTATAGCGTTATCGATATTCGTTTAGATAAAACCTACAATAAGAAAAACTACAGTTTGACCTGGTTCTTAGACCTTCAAAACTTCACTAGTTCCGCGATTCCTTTGATGCCTTATTTAACGGTCGAAAGAGACGACAATGGTGCACCGCTAGTGGATCCAGCAAATGCTAATGCTTATTCTGTGAAAACCATATCCAGTGATACTGGGCGATTGCTACCAACGATAGGCCTCATCTTAGAGATTTAAACCCTATTAACCTACCTTTGCTGGCCTAAACATGAACAATGCTTAAATCAATCCTTCGTAAGCTCCCACTGTTTTTAGCTAATTCAGTAATCGCATTAACTCTATTGTGTGTTTTTAGTTGGCTTGTGCGTGAAACCACGAAAGGAAAACAATGGGTACCGCATAATGTCAGCCGTACAGTAACCTACTTTTCTACGCTACCAGATCGTTTACTTGTAGCAAAATCGGCCGTTGAACGTTTGCCATTAGTCTTCATCCCGTCCCCTGAGGACTTTGAGCCAGTGAATACTTTAGATAAAGATGTAAAAGTGTTGATAAGCTATGCTACAGCGAATTGGAAGCGAAAAATCGTTATCAAAAATCTGAAGACAGATGAAGAGTTAAAGAGCTGGAAAGTGGACCGATTAGCAAATCCCCACAATAGGATCATGCATTCGCTGATGCTACCGGACAGCAGCCTCATCTATTCATTGAACGGCGTTACCGGAATCATTAAGATTGATAAAAATAGCGAGCGCCTCTGGAAACAGGACACTATTGCACATCATCACGCCATCAATATGGGCGTGGACAACACTTTTTGGGCGAATACCTACAACAAGGACAAGGGAGAGCACATTTATTATGGTGCCCAATTCAGTATTGACGGCCGCGAGTTCCCTTTTATAGACAACACCATTACCCAGTTTGATGCCACAACTGGGCGTATTCTTTTTCACAAAAGCGTAACCGAAATTCTGATTGAAAACGACTTTACCTATTTACTGATCAAATCAGATTCACCGGGAGATCCGCTGCACATCAATGATATTCAGCCTGTGTTAGAAGATGGTCCATTTATGAAAAAGGGCGATGTTTTTATTTCATCACGGACAAGCTCGTGGATCATGCACTATCGTCCCTCAACCGGCGAAGTTGTTGAAATAATTGAAGGCCCTTTTATTTCACAACACGATGTCGATATAGAATCCGACTCAACGATCATCTTCTTCAACAACGGCGGTCAAACGCTCAAAGGTGAACGACCAGACGCACACAAATTGGCAGATGATCTCGTAGTGGTTGATGAACAGTTTTCAGGCGTCCTACGCTATTACCTCAAGAGCGACCGATTCGAACCTATTTACCCTGAATTATTCGCTCAAAATGAAATTTTCTCCTTCACCGAGAGTCTAGTAGATGCCTTACCAAGCGGCGGTTACTTCGTCGAGGAACAAAACTCAAGTGTTTTATGGATCTTAAAAGACGGAGAAGTTAAATACAAGAACATTTTACCTTCACAGCATGAAGGACACCATCATTTAGCCAATTGGGGCAGAGTAATGCCTTAAAGACCTGAATTATGACATTTGATCAAATCATCCAATTTCGTCGCTCTAACAGAAAATTCGATCCGAATCATTCCGTTCCTGCTCATGTAGTAGAAAAGGCCTTAGAGCACGCCACATTGGCTCCTAATAGCAGTAACATGCAACTTTGGGAGTTTCATTGGGTACGCGATGAAGAGAAGAAAAAGAAATTGATTCATGCTTGTCTCAATCAAAGTGCAGCTAAAACTGCGCAAGAATTGGTCGTGATTGTTACCCGAAGAGATAAATGGCGCCAAAGAGTGCAATGGCATAAAAACCTCATTCTAAAAGATGCCGAGCGCGTTGGTCGCGATGCGAAGTCCATTAAGATGCGACTTGTTTATTACACGAAATTGATGCCATTCTCGTACATGAATGACGGATTAGGCATTTTAGGTTTGTATAGAAGATTCCTCTCCTTTTGCATCGGATTATTTCGACCTATTTACAGAGCAGAAGGACATGCGCAGCAAAGAATAACCGTTCATAAGAGTGCGGCGCTCGCAGCAGAGAATTTCATGTTAAGCATGGCTTCGGAAGAATTCCACACATGTCCTATGGAAGGATTTGACGCGAATAGAGTTAAGAGGATACTAGGCCTACCCCGTCGTGCCGAAATCAACATGGTGATTGGCTGCGGTAAAGGTGAGGAACACGGTTTCTGGGGACCTCGTCGAAGACTTCCAACGGAGGAAGTGATTAAATACCACTAACCTGCCTAAGTCATACCTACAAAATGTCTTTAGGTATAATTTTTCGGGTCCAAGTTTTGATTCGTTTATACTTTGACACTTCTAAATCAGGATTGTAATCTTCCGTAACCCGCCATGAATTTTCCGGATTAAAATCGTTGTTCATCCCATCTAACACAGATAACGTGAGTACGTCAGACTCCACAATAACGATGCATTCCGTATTCAAATTTGCGCTACGCGGATCCAGGTTAAAGGTTCCAATAACTGTTGTTGAGTTATCAATGACCATAGATTTTGCATGCAAGCCAAAGATAGGAGGCTCAAGAAGTGAATCCACTAACTCACTCGTCATCGAATTCATACGCGATTTAGCATCAGGACGAAATTCATACAGTTCTATTCCGATACGTAAAAGTTCCTTTCGGTCCGTCTGGTAACTGCTGAATGCTTCTACATTATCTGTTGAAGCCAGACTATTAGTTAAGATTCTGACTTTGACCCCACGATCTACAGCTTGTTTAAATAGAGTCTTACTATCATCACTAGTAACTAAATAAGGGGTTTGTATATCAATTGAACTACGTGCGTTTTTAACCAAGGATATTAACGCATCGGTAGTTTTTCCACCCCCACCTAAACCAGATTTAGAAGCATTCTTACCAGGATCATCAGAGATAAACTGCAGCTTATCCAGCCAAACTACATCGCCATTTTTCACTAACTCTTCAAGATGATTTGGAAACGTTGCTATGCGCGTTCTAATTTGAGGCCAGAAGTTTAACGGATCACATGCATAAGCATGCAACTTATCAAAAGCATCTTTTGTATAAACCTGCGATTTATTCAACGGCGTCAACTCAACAATTCCAACACTCAAAGAATCGTTCCAAAACTCTTCAAAGGACTTCTCTATCTGTTTCACTCCTTTACCAAGAAGTAATATATCCCGATCTCTAAAGTTGTAAGTATGGTCGAAATCGAAGTACTCGTCTGCAATATTTCTTCCACCCGTTATGGCTACTGTACCATCAACAATGAATGTTTTATTGTGCATTCTTTGATTAGCACCTCTAAAATCTAAGCCGAGTTTCTTGATTTTTTGTAGCAAGTTTTTCCCCAAGTTCACACCTGGGTTATATATCCGCACGTCGATATTTGGATGCGCATCAAATAAGAGAATATCCGCGACATCAGCATCAATCATTATATCATCGACTAGAATTCTAACCTTGACTCCCCTCTCGGCAGCTTGAATAATGTAATCTGTAGCTATTAAACCAATATTATCTAACGAAAAGATGAAATACTGTATATCTATCGTTTCTTCTGCATACTCTGTAAGCCATGCTCTTGCAATCATGGCGCCGCTTCCGTCCTCCAATACATGAGCTCCCGTTAAGGAATTTAACTTGTCTTCGTAAGTCGTCAACACGCTACTCAGGGAGATTGAATCGATATGAAAATCTTCAAAACAAGTAATGGACTCTGACTGAACTAGCTGTTCACCATCGTCAGTGCTGCATGATGTTAATCCAATCTGTGACGATAGAAGTGAAAGTAATACATACCGAAGAATTCTAACGTTCCATGTTAATGCTGATCTTACCCTCTGCATAAAACTCATCATATTAGTTAGTTTTCCGATTGACTAAAGAGAGAAAGTCAATCATGGTAATAATCAATAAAGCTATAAACAAGATTACACCGATTGGGAAAGTTATCATTCCTAACCATGGTAATACTAGCCAAAAACAATTGCCTTCATTATTACAGGGAATGCCACTTGTTAATTCAGAAATCCAAGCTCCGCTTATACCAATCAAAAAAGGGCTTAAGGCAAAAATCAGAATAAGTAGCATTACCAAAGGCAAACGAGTCAATAAATGTTTTCGTTTCGTTATGAATACCCCAGTTCTTTTCGACATATTTAATTTATCTTCTAAACTAATCGCTTTATTCACAGCATTTCCGTTCTCTGAAACACGCCATCTTATAAATAAAAAGCCCCGCATGCGGGGCTTTTTATTTTTATTCGAGCACTTATTATGGACTAACTAAGTTCACGCTCACATTCACGTAGAATGGATTTGTTAGCGCATTAAGCTGTGCATACTCTGGAGAGTCTAATAGACCAAATGCACGGTAAATATCTGGACCTGAAACTAAGCGGTCAACATCGTAACGATAGTTGATACGGTACCCTGCTTGAACAGACATCCAAATGAAGTTCTTTAATGAGAACTCGTAAATCGCTCGTACGCGGATTTCTCCACGACGGATCTCTAGATCTTCGTCGCGAATGTCAAAACCTGGTAGGTTCTCGTACATGCGGAACGACTGACCTTGCAACTCATATCCTAAGAATACCATATTACGAGGGTTGATTGTTCTCCTTACGTGAACTCGAGCTGGGAACAATGCTTCGGTACCCCATTTGTTGTTTGCGCTCGTTTTGTTGTACAAGATAACAGGGATGTAGTTCAACTCGCCAACACGGTATGTGCGTGCTACACCCACAGCCCACTGCTTCTTTTCTGTAGGACGCTTACCCCATAATACAGCCGCCGAATATTTCAAATATTGTGCAGGTAGCAGTGAAGAACCATAGGTACCGCTCATATCTGCGGACCCTTGGAAAAGGATAAATTGCTCTTCATCCAGTGGCTTATAAATTGTCGTATTAACCCCTGATGTGCGAAGACCATGCTCGGAAAGCGTCTGGTTCAACGGATTATCTGCAGAAGTTGGCGCTTCCGCGTAATTATAAGAAGTGTTCCAATAATTGGCTCCCATCTGCCATACAAGATTAGTCTGGCTAACTACTGGAAGGTTGAAACCCGCACGAATACCTGCTGTTGAGTTCACCTGTAGCGCCTCTCCACCTGCAATGATAGTACCGTCACCTAGGGTCAAATCCCCTGGCGTAATAGTGTATGGACTTTGAAAGTCATACCCAAATGAGATTAGCTTTGCCGGAGAAAGTCCTTCAATCTTAGCATTAGCATAACGCTTGATGCTTTCATCCTCAAAGCCAAGGTCATCATATAAACTCCAATCAATATCGTCATAAGAATCTGTAGATTCAGTCTCTGTCTGAGCGAAGATTGGCGTTGAAGTAAGGACGATTATCGCCGTCGTTAACTTCAAAAGATTACGCAACATGAGTTACTTCTTCTTTTTTGAAGGCATTTTTAAACGCTTCCATACGTCCGTCCGTCCAATGGCCTCTACTCCAATATAACCGCGCATGTCCAACGTATTATCGTCGCGCATCTTAATGGTACCACTGTATGTAGATCCATTATTTGGATCATATAGCGTTCCTTCTGACCAAGTATCATCACCTTGATAAACAAAATCCTTACACATCCGGAAGCCTCGTAACGGGAGATTGCGTAGGTCTGGATTAGGATTGTTAATATCGGTTCTAGGTTTACCCTCAGCGTCGTTTGGCTCAATGAGCCATACCACTCGACCGTAGTACTTATTACCAATACGGTCAACTTTAATACGTGAGCGGCCGTTCGATGGCTCCCAAATACCTACGAGCCTATCTCCAGGATTCTCTTTCTCTTTTTGTAGATCGAAACTTAATGTTCCAAAGGCTATGACAGCTGAAACTGCCAAGAATGTTAATTTACGAAGCATGGTCTTCTATTTTATAGTTAATTCAAGTGTAAAATTCAATTTAAAGTCACGGTTGCCGTCCCAGTAATCTTCGGCGAGGTCCGCATCTAATACTACGTATACTTTACCGTCCTCCATGATTTCACCGAGTTCGGCCTCAGGAGCTACATCTAATACTGCTTCAGCGGCACCCTCTTCTAATGGATTTTTGACCGCTGCCTCTTGCATTGATACATCCTCATTATCGCTAGCGAAGGCTACTACGAAGGCATTAATTTGAGAAAAGCCTAAGCTGTCATGAGGAAATACAGTAGCCGTTTTTAAACGCGCATCGCTGATTCTCATTCCCTCTTCAAAGGCTTCGCCTAGAACATCGGCTAAATCAATTGAAATCTCAGTTTGTGCGCCGTTTGGACCTGCAAACAATGGACCTTCAAGGCTAAACTCCAGATCATTTACCGCGTATTCATGAACTTCCCCAGGACCTGAGCAACTGGTGACCATCAAAACTGAAACTGCAACGATCCCAGCTGTTTTTAGAAATTTATACATAATCGATCTTTTTAAGAATCGGAAATATAAAACAATAAACAGAGTGGTATTGCCTTACGCACTATTTTTTGCTGTTGCGCTTACTGCGGTTGGGTTCAGAATAATGTGTACGGTTAATTAAGGTATCTCCCAACAGTATACGCTCCTTAGAGTTTCAGAAACCGGTCGACTTTCAAACCCTAAGTAATAATCTACCGGGAAAATCGTCGCGTTTATTCATGAAATGAGAATTCCCCGCTTCTAGTTTAACGAAGGTCGTACAGTACTTTTCATGGCACAGCTTTTGAAGATTGTTGAGAAAAATCGTTTTAACCCATGAGTGCCGCATTCATTCCATTTTTAGTACCAATAGGATTACTCTTATTTTTATTAGAAGTCTACTTTCTTAGGAAGAATCAGATTAAAATCACTCTTGAGCAGACTGCTTTGAATATTTCATTGGGGTTTCTTGAACGCCTATTAGGACTCTACTTAACTGAAAAATCGATCCTGCTAGTGAACAAATCACTAGATTTTGCCTTCTTTGAGACACTTCCAAAAACATGGTGGGTACTTGTCTTAACTTTCATCGCTTTAGACCTCATATGGTACATATTTCATTTAGCAGGGCATAGAATATCTCTTATGTGGGGTATACACTTAGTACACCACCATAGCGAGGAATTCAATCTAAGTGTGAATTTCGCACTAAGTCCATTAGGGTTTATCCTAAGAAGTTTTATGTATTGTTCCTTAGTCGTTTTCGGCCTACCTGTAGAATATGTCATTCTTAGTAGTTATTTGAATGCCTTTTATCAATATTACCTGCATACTCAGTTTATCAATACCATTCCCTACCTAGAAAAAGTTTTTGTAATGCCTGCGCATCATCAGGTGCATCATGGCTCCAATGAATTGTATTTAGATAAAAACTTTGGAGGGGTATTTATATTTTGGGATCGAATGTTCAGTACATTCCAACCATTAGTAGAACCCGTAAACTATGGGCTAACTGCTGCTCTGCCGCATAGAGACTTTTTTAACTTGCAAACGTTTTTTTTCAAGAAACTCCTCGCCAATTTTAAAGCAATGGGGTTAAAAGATGGGATCCGTTTACTTTTCGTCGGCCCGGAACATCAATCATCGGCGATTCCTTCAGTTTTACCGTTAAAAACCAACCCCTCTAAAACCAAGTTAATTCTCGGCGTTTTGATATATGTTCTCGCTTATCAAACACTTATACAAATTGAAAGCTTAGGTTGGTTCATCTTAGTTTTCTTATTGAATTTTATCGCCATTATAACCATCAATGGTATTAGCTTCTCAAAAAGTATCGACAAAACACCTGAAATAGATGAGCACTGATTGGCTCAATATTTATTGTCAATAACGCGTAGAAGGTAATTGGCTGGGTAATGCTTTCTAATCGCAGCCTTTACTACCTTGCCTCCTGTAAAGCAGCAGAGCACGTGCACGTAAATAATCCCTTTGATTCAAATTATAAATTTTCTCTTCTGGTAAATGCCGTTCCTGAACTAAACGCATTCATCATACCAGGGAAGTTTGCGAGAAAGAGTATAGATTTCAGTGATCCCGAGGCGGTTTATGTGTTAAATAAAGCGCTGTTAAAGTGGCGATTTAACGTGAATTGGACCTTAAAAGCAGGGCACCTCTGCCCCGCTGTTCCTGGACGATTCGACTATTTACTTCATGCAAACGATTTACTGTCTAAAATCGAAGGAAGAAGAGCACGAATGCTGGATATCGGCACAGGTGCCTCACTGATTTATCCCCTTTTAGGAACTGCTGCATTCAACTGGGAATGCGTTGGATCAGAGGTAGATAAGGAGGCTGTTTCTTATGCGAAAGGACTGATTCGAATGAATGCAAGCATGCTCGGAACAAAAATTAGACGGCAAGAGTTTAAGAATAACATCCTAACAGGCATTATCGAAAAAAAGGAACAATTTGATCTCTTAGTATGCAATCCCCCTTTTTACAAGAATAAGAGTGAGGCTTTGGCCGCTAATGCTCGTAAAAACAAAAACTTACACGGTAAGAAGAAGACGCATCATAACTTTGGCGGCAGTGCAAATGAGCTCTGGTATAAAGGCGGGGAAGAATCATTCTTAAAAAAGCTTGCGCTGGAGAGTGCCGAATATGGATCGCAAATTCATTGGTTCACCTGCCTGGTTTCAAAAAAAGAACATGTTCGCACTTTTAAGCGATTCATACGTAAAGGAAATCCAACGGATATAAAAGTTATTGAAATGACTCACGGAAATAAGTCCAGTCAATTCGTTGCTTGGACGTTTCAAAATCAGGATAATGAGTCAATTAAATAATCCGCTGCACGGTGTAAAGCTGCTGCATATGGTAGAAGCTTTGGTTGCATTTTATGGTTGGGAACAATTGGCAATAAGAGTTCCCGTACGTTGCTTTACCTTCGATCCTTCAATTAAATCTACCCTGAAATTCCTGCGTAAAACGTCTTGGGCACGCGAAAAAGTAGAACAACTCTACATAGAAACCTTTCCAAACGGTGTAGAGGAAAAGCTTTAATCCTGTAGTATCTTACGAGTCTAATTACCCAAATTCAGATGAAAAAAAATGTATTCCTTGGAGCTGCGGCTGCGCTAGTCTTGAGCTCCTGTAACCCAAAAGAAGAAATGCACACCGAAACTGCACACAACGACTTTCAGTGGCAAGTAGACCGCTTTGCAGATATCAAAGTATTGCGTTACCAAATCCCTTCTTGGGATGATCTCAAACCACAACAACGCATTTATGCCTATCACCTGACTCAAGCTGGATTGGCAGGACGTGATATTATGTGGGACTGTAATTACCGCCATAATTTAGAAATACGAAAAGCGCTTGAGGCAATCCTTTCAAGCGATGACGTTGTTGATCACGAAAGTCAGCAATACGTAGATTTTGAGGTTTATGCAAAACGTGTATTCTTCGCAAACGGTATTCACCATCATTACAGCAACAAGAAATTTTCTGCCGATTTTGACCAGGCTTGGTTCCTTTCTACTTTAGAATCTATCGGCATTACACTTTCGGAAGAGGCACAACGCGCTATTTTCGATCCCGAATTTGATGCGAAGAAAGTGAATCGGGCTGATGGCGTAGATCTATTATTGGCTTCTGCGGTTAATTTTTATGCACCGGACATCACACAAGCTGAAGCAGAAGCTTTTTACGCTGCGAAAGTCGATGCCGACCCAGATCGTCCAGTAAGTCATGGGCTAAATAGCCGTCTCTCGCGAGATGAAAACGGCGAGGTTTACGAAGAAGTATTCAGTGCGCGTGGACGTTACGCGAAGAGCATTAAAGAAATAATCGCTCACCTGGAGAAGGCAAAGGACGTTGCGGAAAATGATAACCAAGCGGCGGCATTGAGAATTTTGATTGAATACTACGAAACAGGGGATCTCACAAAGTGGGATGACTACAATATTGCTTGGGTCAAAACAACCGGCGGTGATGTAGATTACATCAATGGATTCGTAGAAGTATACAATGATCCGATGGGATACCGCGGATCTTACGAAACGGTCGTTCAAGTCAAAGACTTTGATGCAGGCGAACGAATGGCTGTGGTAGCAGATAATGTGCAATGGTTTGAGGATCATAGTCCTATCATGGATGACCACAAGAAGAAAAGTGTAGTGGGCGTAAGCTATAAAATCGTTACTGTAGCCGGTGAAGCCGGCGATGCCTCTCCCGCTACGCCGATTGGTGTGAATCTTCCTAATGCCAACTGGATTCGCGTTGAACACGGCTCAAAATCTGTATCATTAGGTAATATTGAAGATGCATACCATTCAAGCGCCGGCAAAGGGATGGCTCAAGAATTTGGGTTTTCTACTATGCACAACGAGCGTGCAGAAAAGTATGGAGAATTGGGCTCTAAGATGCATACTGCACTGCATGAAGTTGTAGGACATGCTTCTGGAAAGATCAACCCAGGAGTCGGCACTCCAAAACAGACTATGAAAAATTACAGCTCAACGCTTGAAGAGGCTCGTGCAGATCTTGTTGCACTCTATTTCATACTGGACGACAAAATGCAGGAGATTGGTTTAATGGAAAATAAAGAGCCAGGCTATGCAGAGTACGATAACTATATGTCCAATGGAATGATGCTCCAATTACGTCGTATTCTTGCTGGTGATGATATCGAGGAAGACCACATGCGCAATCGTCAATTAGTCGCCTCATGGGCATTCGAGCGCGGACGCGAGGAGAATGTAGTCGAACGTAAGGTAATCGATGACAAAACGTACTTCGTAGTGAACGACTATGAAAAGTTGCGTGGGTACTTTGGTGAATTGTTACGTGAAATTCAACGTATCAAAAGTGAAGGCGACTTTGAAGCCGGCAGAAATCTAGTCGAGACCTATGGCGTTAAAGTGGATGAAGAGGTGCATGCGGAAGTACTGAGACGCTCAGAGCCGCTGAATCTAGCACCTTACAGCGGGTTTGTAAATCCTGAGATGGTTCCCGTATTCGAAGGGGACAGTATCGTGGATGTTACCGTTGAATACCCTATGGAT
>ERZ767114.359-NODE-359-length-26291-cov-3.273632_pt1 | contig 26291 bp, 20 predicted proteins | sample MGYA00374952_ERZ767114 | MGnify/ENA primary metagenome ERZ767114 (study PRJEB28939, sample SAMN06267156) | marine metagenome | isolation source: Columbia River Estuary | place: USA:Columbia River Estuary, USA | collected 2012-05-05 ...
TTGCCGTTTTCGATGTAGTAGCCTTCGGTGACCGCAAAATTGAACTCTCCGGTACCCGGTTGAACCGAACCACCGCCCATGTGAGAGGCATAAATACCCTTGTCGATAGAAGCGATCATGTCGTCCATTTTTGATTCACCCGGTTCGATGAAGGTATTGCGCATCCTGGATGCCGGGGCATATTTATAGGATTCTCGCCTTCCCGAACCCGTGCGCTCAAAACCCGTTTGTTCTGCCCCCAATCGATCCACGAGAAAGCTGGTTAGACGACCATCTTTGATGAGCTGGGTGTTCTGCGTCTGCATACCTTCATCGTCGATGTTGATCGAGCCCCATTCATTGGCCATGGTGCCATCGTCAACAGCACTGACCGCTTCATTGGCAATCATCTCCCCCATCTTGTCGTGAAAAACGGATGCTTTTTTGGCGACCGAGGTCGTTTCAAGCAAATGACCGCACGCCTCATGAAAGATCACCCCACCGAACCCATTGCCGATCACAACGGGCATTCGACCAGACGGACACGCTTTTGCGCGCAAGTTAACCAGCGCCTGACGCGCGGCTTCATCACCAGTTTTCTTAGGATCAACCTGCTCTTTAATTTCCCAGCCCAAGAGGCCACCATCACTCCACATCCCCGTCGCCTGATCCTGACCGTCCGAAGCAATCGCGGTGAGCGTCGCCCGGACATAGTTTCGGGCATCTGTTGTGTGTAAGCCTTCGCTGTTAAAAATCTCAATCCGCTGCTCTTTCTGCCGGCAAGCGCCCCGGGTTTGAGAGATGAGGTTACTGCTGGCTCGAGCTGCTGCATCTGCCGCCATCAGATACGCCACCTTGCTGTCGACATCCGCATCGGCTGACAAGATTCGATGCGCGGGATGATGCTCAACCGGCACCGAATAATCGAAGGCCTGCAGCGAGACTCTCGGGTCTCGAAGGTCCATCGCCGCAAGCTCACCCATGATCCGCTTGAGCTCCTCGGCCTCTGTTTTATTGGTATAGCCATACAGGACCTTGCTACCAAAAACCAAGCGCACACCTATTCCGAAATCGATGCCAGACTCAACGGACTGAACCTGGCTACTGAGGGTGCTAATGGCATTGGTTAAACTGCGTTCAACAAAGAGTTCCGCAAAATCGGCCCCCAGCGACAATCCGTGATCGATAACGTCCTCGGCTTTCGTAACCTGCAACATGAGATTTCCTTTTCGTTAACGTAAATACTGTGTGTGGGCATCGCCTGCCGCGTTTCGCTGCAGAACTGCTGTTAGATTTTTAGCCTGATTTTTCGCGGTTCGCCGGATTCATCATTGGGCCTGTTCATCGCCTGTTAACCTTGCGCAGCAGCCCGCGGTGCGCCGCAAACTCAATGTTTTTTAGCGCGCCTTTATTATAACGCGGACTGGGGCCATCAAGATTGATTCACTGATCTTTATTCTTATGGCCGACTCGCCCGGAGCGCGCTGGCGCCTCGAAGTAATGCCCCCTTTGCGCGACTGAATCGCGCGGCGCGGCGCCCACCAATTTTTGCGTTACCCGCCCCACCGATCAAGCCATAATCGACTTGAGCAAGTCATAGCATCCAAGATCATCTGATGCCGCTGATTGCCGCGCCACCATTTGCGCCATCCAAGCGTAGGCGGTGGGATTGCTGACATCCAGCGTGCCCGCTACCACCGTTACGTAGATCCAGTTATACAGGACGCTCAATCGATAGCTTTCGAACGCAGTATCAACCGAAAGCGCCGGAATACCGAGGCTTTGCAAGCCTTCTACATATCGCTGAATCAATGCCCGTTCATGGGCCCGCCGGACCACCGTTTGCGTGCTTTGCCCTAAAAACAATGCAACATCATTCATGCCAATGGCTTTGAGCGGCCCCTGAAAATCGATCACCATCACCCGCGCATGGGCGGCATCGGTGCCATAGAGCAGATTCTCCATTCGAAAGTCGCCATGACAAAAGGTGACGGGCGCTTGGCTCATCCTGCCTTGAAGCGTTGGAATAGCCGCTAATAACGCCTCCAAGTGGTTGTTATAGTCGGGCGTCAGGTAATCCGAGAAACGCTCTATCGTCGCAGGCGCACCAATTGCCGAAAACTGCACCATGTTGTCGGCATGATAGCTGCCTGCAACCGAGGGCACCCAATCTAAGGCGCTCACCCGCCCCCAAAAAGCGCCGTGCAGCTTAACCAACTCATCAATCGCCAATTCGCTCTGACGTAAATCTGCGCCAATCACCTGGCTGCCCACAGCATAGTCGGACAAGTCTTCCATCAGGATCAAAAACTGATCGCCTGAAAACCCAACGAAATAGATCGCCGGCGTTTTAATGCCCGCTTTTGGACTCAGCTCACCAAAAAACCGGGCTTCGCGCTCGTAGAGATTGTAATTCATCGCCATGTCACGGTTGACTGGATTTTGAGAGGAGAACTTTGCGATGAGCGTTGCTGGCGCTGCGCCTTGATCACCGCGATAGGTCAGGTTCAACTTGGCCAGCTCGGCCATCATACCCGTGCCATCACCGATCAACGATTGCATAAGAGAACTGACCACGCCAGTGCTTGGCAAACAACCGTGTTCCTGCAAAATCTCCGTGAGCAGCGCGTTGGAAAAACCGCTGGGTAAGGCTGGAATTGAAATCATGGTTTGCTCCTTTGTTCGACCGAATGCCTATCTTGAGCATGTTTTAAATTAGATCGCATCGCAAGCAGGACTCATCCGATTTCATTCAACTTGGGCATCCAGGCTGACGGATCAAGGCAAAGAGGCTGTCCAGAAAGTGCTCTGAGGCTGGGTTTCAAAAATCGAAAAGTACCGCTTCTGACAGATACCCAGCACCGATAACAGTCGCAGTATTGACAATGCGTATCGCCAATATCGTGCTCACCATCGCTTTGTCGATCATGACGGCGTCTAGTTAGAGCCGCTCAACTGCTTGCTACAGCCCGGTACCGCCATCAACCGGTAGGATCGCACCCGTGATACCGCCAGCCTGCTCGCCAACCAAAAACAACGCAAGACCGGCGACCTCATCAACCGTGTTAAGGCGTTTAATCGCCGACTCTTGGGCGTACCCATCCTTAAAGGCCTCATAGGTCAGCCCCATTGATTCCGCGGCAGCAGGACCCTGAGCCATCATCAGATCCGTCTCCACCGCCCCAGGACTGATGGCATTAACGGTAATGCCTTGATCACCATACTCAAACGCTGCCGCTTTAGTAAATCCGTTCATGGCGTGCTTGAAGGTAATGTAGTGCGACACATTTTTTTTGCTCGCCTGGCTGCCCTCGACCGAGGACACGTTGATAATCCGACCCCACTGGCGTTGCAGCATATCGGGTAGCACGCGACGGGTGGCCCAAAAGCAGGAATCTAAAATCCAAGCGCTGGCCTCCTGCCAGGCCGCTTCGGTGAGTTCATGAATGGGCGCGAACCCGGTTGAGCCGCCGGCGTTGTTCACCAAAATATCAATCCTGCCGAACTGCGCAAGCGTTGCATCAACCATCGCTTCCACTTCTTCCTTTTGGGTTACATCCCCTGCAACGTAAAAGGCGCGATCCCCGGCAGACAATTCCCGAATCGTTGCTGCACCCTTTTCAGCCGACCGACCATTAATGGCAACCGATGCCCCTGCTGAGAGAAAAGCCTCGGCAATCCCTCGGCCGATGCCGCGCGTGCCACCGGTTACAAGTGCTACTTTACCGTCCAAATTGTGCATTGCGGCAACTCCTTTAAATGTCAGTCGATTCAGACCTTATGTAATCACATTCAGGCTTGAGATGAACAGTACAGGGCTTGATTAAAACAGTCACCGCGCGTTACAAAAGCAGCCACACCGTTAAGCCAGCGGGCTAATTAAAAAGCGATTAATACCCGCGCGCCGGATCAGCCCAAGCAGTGCCCAATCGTCGGGTTTGACTCTTTTGATCGCCACTGAGATCCTTATCCAATCAAGACTGGTTGGGACGCCAAGTCAATTACCGCACTGATCAAATCAGGATCAACGCACCGGGCCGCTTTTGCATTAACCCGAAAGAACAACCTGGCGCAAGGTGACCTGGGGTCAGGTGCGGCAGAGCGCATCAAGTCCCTTGTTTGGCGCGGCAAACCCTGACCCATGCTAGCCCACATTCAAGACACTCGAAGCCAAGGATTTTTATGCCCGTAACACCGCGCAATATTTTATTCATCACGACAGATCAAATGCGCTTCGATGCGCTTGGCTGCAATGGCGGCACCATCGCACGAACCCCCAATATTGATCAATTGGCCAACAACGGCATTAACTACCAACGCGCGCACAACCAAAACGTGGTGTGCATGCCGGCTCGCGCAACCATCATGACCGGGCAACATGTCGCATCCCATGGCGTTTGGATGAACGGGGTCTGTCTGCCTGAAGACGAGCCCACTATCGCGCATCATTTGCAAGCACACGGCTACCAAACGGGCCTGCTGGGTAAAGCACACTTTGAACCCTGGCTTGGTGCGCCTGAAAATTTTTTCGAAAATCGGATGGCAGCGCTAGGCAGCACCGGCCCGCATCGGGGATTCGATCATATGGAACTGGCCAATCATTTTTTTGAAGGCCATTCTCACTACGACGCTTGGATGCAATCGCATCAAACCGACAAGGATCAGTTCTACCCTATGGTGACCAACCGAGGTCAAAATACCGCGAGCCGCGGCGAAACCGGCGCCCTGCAAGTCTGGCCTATGGACGTGCCGACCGAGCTATACCACACCCATTGGGTCGCCGACCGAACCATCAACTGGCTATCGGGATTGAATCAAAATCCGTTCTTTTGTTGGATGAGTTTTCCAGACCCGCACCATCCTTGGGACATTCCAAGGAGCGAACTGCATCGCCATGATTGGCGAGACATGCCCTTGCCGAGGCTCTACCGGGACACCCACGAGGCACGCTTGGCCTTGCTCGATCAAAAGCCAAAACATTGGCGAGGCTATTATGAGGGCACAATCTGGAGCAACCTTGAATCGCCAAGGGATTTTGTTCCGGCAAGCCTAACCCCTGATCAGATCCGGGAAATCAACGCTTATACCCACATTGAAAACGAGCTCATTGATGACGCAGTGGGCCGGGTTGTCGCCTGGTTAACCACGAACAACCTGATCGATCAAACCGATATTTTCTTTACCACCGACCACGGCGAATTACAGGGTGATTTCGGCTTGATGTTTAAGGGCCCCTATCATGTTGATGCCCTCATGCGTTTGCCAATGATTTGGCAGCCCGCTCAGAGCGCTAATCTCGCCCCCGCAACGATCCAAGCACCTGTCGGGCACGTCGATCTGGCCAAAACCTTTTGCCAGATCGCAGGTATCACCCCACCCGATTATTGCGAGGGCGCCTTGATGCCGACAACCAACGATGAGGCCAACGCGCAGGACCGGCAGTTCCAACTCACAGAATGGGATTCAGAACATGGCCCACTCGATATGCACCTTAAGAGCCTGTATCACAAGGATGACTGGCTGATCACCTGCTATGAGCCGAGCCATCTATATGATGGCAGCGAGGGCGAGCTCTATAACTTAAATGAGGATCCAGATCAGATCGCAAACCTTTGGGATCACCCCAAACACCGCGAGACGCAGCAGGAACTCAAAGACCTTCTTTACGAAGCCCTACCCGAGCCCCGATCGCCGAAGCTGGCGCGCGTCGCGCCGGTTTAAAGCCGCTGTTAGGATGGCTCTAATGCGGCTTTAGCGGTCACAATAGCCATTTAGAAACCCTATTTTGGAGCATCCTTTTTATGAACCCAACCCGCGATTTCATCCTGAACCAAACCATGCTGCGGATCACCGACCCGAAGCAATCTCTCGCCTTTTATCAGGATGTACTCGGCATGACATTGCTGGATCAGTTCGATTTTCCTGAGATGTCGTTCACTTTGTATTTTATGGGTTATCCGAGCAGTTCGATTCCAACCGATCCAGCTGAGCGTGCAAAATGGATTTTTGACCAGACCGGGTTACTCGAACTCACCCACAACTGGGGAACCGAAACAGATGACACCGCCCGCTACCACAACGGTAATGACGAACCCCGCGGATTTGGCCATATCGGTATTTCAGTACCCGATGTTTACGAGGCCTGCGCTCGACTCGATACCCTTGGGGTTGACTATGTCAAACGTCCGGATGATGGCAGCATGAAGGGCCTTGCCTTTATCAAAGATCCTGATGGCTACTGGATCGAAATACTCTCGAGCGCTGGCTTAAGGGACCTGATCCTCAACCGCTGATCACGAGCGGTCATCAAGCCAGAGGCACTTGCCAATGTTCCGTTGGTTCGCATCACCCTAAACGGGGCTCAGACAAGCTGTTATCTCCGGCGCTTCAATCGAGCCAAGGCGCAACGTTACCGCAACCATCTCGCTCCGAGCTCAATCAACATCCTGACCAAAAATCAGGGTAAAGCCGTTATTATCAGCGAGACCAAAGTCGCGGATCCCGTAATCTCTGTCGCCGATCTCGTGGGTGATCTTGACCTTTTTATTAACGACTTCGTTGTAATATGCATTCACATCGATCAACCAGAAAAAGTGTCTTACGCCATGCTGCGTCGACGCACCTTGCGTGAAATGTAGCGCGGCATTGTCTCGCCAAACCACCCCGTAGGTTGCTGTTCGGTAGTCACAGTTAAACCCTAGGACGTCTTGATAAAAATGCACGGTTTCTAAAACGCGTTGGACTTGCAGCACGGGTGCTTGCTGAATAAATTGCTGGGGGTTCGATGAGGGTCGAGGCGGCATTGGTGGACTCCAACTTTGATAGACAAACGTGACCTGCTTTTTAAAAATAACGGTTTGAGACCTTAAAAGCACGCCAGTTATAACTGGGCTCATCGCAATAATTGCGTGTCTCAGCAGAGACATTCCCCTTCATTTAAGCGGTTAGCGTCATGCTTTCAATTGAATCACAAGAGGCGATTATAAATGACGCTGCAGCCCACTTTTGTTTACCAATATTCAACGCCTTGAAAGTTCAAATCCGGCTCGTTTTCATGAACAAAATCGCCAATACGCTTGATACCCGCGTGGTAAGTCCTTTCCTAGCTTTGCGATAATCGACGCAGTTCCGGTAATGCCCCGTGCTTTTAAAAGTAATGAATCAACTCAGCAGGCGCCGCTACTGGGATATCAGATTATTGTTTATCATACCGCTGCGTATCGGACTGCGAATCGGCCCACGACCCAGCAGAACTGAAATTGTGAAACGTAGGCAGACTCATGCAATGTTTTATCAGAGATCAAACGAATACCGGTTGGGAGTTTTTTGACAACCCTCTGGCTGTCTTGATCGCAACCAAGGCTGAGGAAGTCCGGCCCGTTCTAGATCAAGTCGAAACGGCAACCCAGCAAGGCTACCAATGCGTTGGCTATGTCGCTTATGAGGCGGCATCAGCGTTGGACACGAGCTTGGCGGTGCATCCCAGTACACAGCCTTTAGCAGTCTTTGGCATCTTCAAGTCCTGCCAGCGTCTGACGACGCTGCCATCAAACAAGCCAAGCGCCGCTTGGCTTCGCCCTGTTATGTCTTGCGAGCACTACACAAACAAAATACAGACAATAAAAACGCTTCTGGCCCATGGAGAGAGCTATCAAGTCAATTTAACCCACACCCTTCAAGGCACCTACGAGGGCGAACCACTTGATCTGTTTGCGGCGCTATATGCTGCGCAGCCCACTGCCTATGCTGCCTTTCTGCATTTAAACGATCTCGCGATTGCCTCGGTATCGCCTGAATTATTTTTCTGTTTGGATGGAGATCAAATCACGACCCAGCCTATGAAAGGAACCGCGCCCAGAGCGTCTAATGCCGAAGAAGATCTTGCGAATAAGCATGCGTTAGAAAACTCAGAGAAAGATCGCTCTGAAAATATCATGATCGTCGACATGATTCGAAACGATCTTGGCAGAATTTGCCAGCCTGGCACAATCACCGCCGACAACCTGTTCTCCATTGAAAGCCTGCCTACCGTCTGGCAACAAACCTCCAGCGTTACCGGAAAAACAGACGCCCGGTTCTCTGATATTTTGTCCACCTTGTTCCCTTGCGCCTCGATCACCGGCGCGCCCAAAAAGCGCACAATGGAGATCATCAATGCGCTAGAAGATGACGCAAGAGGGGTTTATACCGGTTGCATTGGTATTCTCAAACCGGATCGTTCAATGCGGTTTAGTGTCGCAATTCGGACCCTCGTCCTAGAGACCGATACCCGTTCGGCAAGCTATGGTATCGGCGGTGGCATTGTTTGGGATTCAGCTCCCCTCTCAGAATGGCAAGATTCGCTCGATAAATCGAGGCTCCTCAACGGCGTCAGCCCGATGCTGCTTGAAACAATGAAATATGATCCCAGTGACGGTGTTGTGCTGTTGGACCGTCATATTAACCGGCTCATTGCCGCAGCAAACACCCATGCCTACCCTCTAAACCCGACCCAGGCGAAGGAACTTGTTCAGCGCTTTTCAGCCACTGAAAAAATGAAATTGCGATTACTGGCTGATCGCTCGGGCAGGCTAAGCCTCGAATCAAGCGATTTCCCACCCATCAAAACGGTCTTCCGCTTAGGCCTGGCGGATGCGCCAATCCAGCGCGAAGATTTCCGCCTGCGAACCAAAACAACCCAAAGAACCCTCTATGATCAGAATCGCGGTGCCCGACTCGATATTGACGATGTGATTCTATGGAATGAGGACAACGAGCTCACTGAAACCACCATCTTCAACCTTTACCTCAAGATACAGGGCGTTTTGTATACGCCCGCGCTACCCTCTGGCTTATTGCCTGGCGTTTATCGAGCACACCTCCTGGCACTCGGCGCAGCAAAAGAGCGGGTTCTGAGCGTGGAAGATCTGTACAAAGCCGACGGCCTCTATGTCTCCAACGCTGTCAGGGGCTTGTGCCCTGCGGTCCTGGTTTCCCACGGTTTCCCTGGACTCAGCCCCTAACAAGGTTAATTGCCGAAGACGCGATGATTGGTGCGGGTTAACCCAATGGCGTGGATGTCCATTAAAATTGCTGTCACACAAGGCCAGGCTCAAAACGCATCAATTGATACCTGGACATCCCGTTTAGGGACTGTCCAGGATGGGTCAAGAACGCCTCATCCAACCAAACAGCCTGAGGACCATAATAAAACCTTCCCCCATTGTTGTAATCTAAGATCACCCTCGAAAAGCGATTTCAACGCCTTTAGGGTCGCTGCAAGCAGGGCACAGGGCGCCTCCATATTTTTCCAAGGTCATTCTAAAAACCTCGCCTAATCCGATATTGAGCGCGCGTTAAGCGCTTTTCTAGACAAGAAAGCCTGGTCAAGAGCGCCGTATTGGCTCGTTGGCATCTAGGTTTTGGTGAGACGACCCATTGCTCTATTTACCCGCGAAAACTGCACCCAAGTGAACTATTAAGTGGATCATTAAAAAAAACCTTGAAATGACCGTCAGTCAGTTATATAAATAACCATTGGTCATTTATTGTCCGAAGCCGGATAACCAATCCGAACGAGCCATCACATGAAACCCTAAGGGAGACGCCTGTGCGTTCAGTCGTTGCAATTAATCAAAGAGCAAGAAGCGATGAACAAAAGGCGCTACGGCGGCAAGCAGTCCTGACAGCCGCCGAGACGTACTTCCTTGACGTTGGCTTTGAGGCATTCTCTATGACGCAACTCGCCAAGAAAACCGGGTTAGTCAAAGGCACGCTCTATCTTTATTTCAAAACCAGGGAGGAACTATTTCTAACCCTCTACGAACAAAGCCTGATGCGATGGAGCCAAGTTTTTATCAGTCATTTGTCGAATGCTATGACGAGCAGAGCCTACGCTCAGACGCTTTTTACGACGGCCCAGGCGGATGGCGCCTTTTTACCGCTGCTCATCCGGCTCGAGCATGTCATTGAACACAATGTTTCAATCCCTCGCCTAATTAAGTCGAAACAAGTGTTCAAACAGCAGGTGGAGACTGTTGCAGCGCCCACATCAACGTCGCTCAGTTTGAATGCAGCGCAAGCCACAGAGGTTGTCAAAACAATGGGCGTTCTCCTGATTGGCGCGACGCGCTCGGACCAAGGCCCGGCATTAGATAACGAAGCACTACCGAGTGACGTTCAAGCGCTAATTGCCAGTTTTGCGTCCGAACCGCTCTTCGTTAAAAACGCTGTTCGCATCATCGAAGGCATCCGTGCAGAAACAGGTATCTAGCAGCGAATCGAACCCCACCCCCAAAACGAATTTCTAACCCGCTGAACCCCAGCGCAATTTAAGAGAGACACTATGAGCATTGCAGAACAAAACAACATCACCGAATTGTTAGGTCAGAACTTAAACGCCTTAGTCGAACGCCAAAGAAGCCAGTTCCGTGCTGAGGGTGAGGTCACCTACTCAACCCGCATTGACCGTCTAAAGCGGCTCAAGGCGCTGATTGTTGAAAATAAAACAGAGTTTGCAAAAACGACCAAACGCGAATTTGGTGGTGCACGATCCTATGAGTTTAGTTTGTTCTCAGAATTCGCATCGAAGGTCGAAGCCATCGACTATTCAATGAAGCATTTGAAAGCGTGGATGAGACCAGAAAAACGAAAAACCAATAAGCCGATGAACTTCTTAGGAGGAAAGAGCCAGGTTAGACATTACCCCAAGGGCGTTGTGGGCATCATTTCGCCTTGGAACCTGCCCTTCGGCCTGACGGTTGCGCCTCTAACCAGTGCGCTGGCTGCCGGCAACCGAGCGATACTGAAGCCTTCTGAGTTCGTTCCAGAAACTGCGGCATTGTTCGCCGAGATTGTCCCCAAATATTTCCCAGAAGATGAAGTCGCGGTTGTTACCGGCGGCGCAGAGATTAGTCAAAAATTTGCGGAGCTGCCTTTCGATCACCTTCTGTTTACCGGCTCCACTAATATCGGAGCAAAGGTAATGCAATCAGCCTCGAAAAACCTAGTTCCCGTGACGCTTGAACTTGGCGGTAAGTCACCTGTCGTCATTGGGCGTAGCGCAAAGCTTGATCTGGCCGGAACCCGCCTGACGTTCGGTAAGCTTTTAAATGGGGGTCAATTATGTTTGTCACCAGACTACGTTATCGTGCCGAATGAACTGGAGGAGCAACTTATAGCGCGGGTGGTTCAAGAGGTACAGGCAATGTATCCGAACATCACCGAAAATGAGGATTACGCGGGTATTATCAACGAAAGGCACTTCGCTAGGTTGCAGAGCTACCTTGATGATGCGGTTGCTAAGGGTGCAAAACTCACAATTGTTGGTGCTAATCAAACGCGTGCGTCTGCTGGCAATCGACGCATGCCTTTGCACATTCTGCAAAACGTCCATGACGACATGTTGGTTATGCAGGAAGAAATATTCGGCCCAATCCTTCCCGTGATGACCTATTCTGATGTGGCGGAAGTGCCAGATATGATTGAACCCCGCCGAAACCCGCTTGCTCTGTATTACTTCGGCAAAGATAAACGTGAGCAAGAATACTTACTCAACCACGTTCAAAGTGGTGGTGTTTGTATCAATGATATTACGCTGCACTACGTGCAAGAGGACCTGCCGTTTGGTGGTTTTGGTGCTTCGGGCATGGGTGCCTATCACGGCCCAGAAGGCTTTCGAAGCCTGAGTCACGCCCGCGCGATTTACAGTCAAACTATGATTGATGTTTTACCCATTGTAGGGGCGCGCCCGCCCTTTGGTGACAAGTTCCGAAAGAATATCAGTAAGGTTCTTGGCGCAATCTAACTTCAAGGCTCGCACAACCTTAGGCACAACGAAACGCCGATGCCGATACCGAGCCTAAAAGTGACGAGGTACTGCTAGCACGGTCTATTTTCACCATTTTACCCAGCATAGCGACACGGTCTGGGCGGCCATAAAGCTTCGCTGCCGCCAGTGCACATCGGAGAACCCACAGGGCAACTGGGTGCTAACCACTTTGATAGAGACGTAATATGAAAAAACTTAATTTCTACGATCAACTCAACGCAACCTCGCTTTTATTGATATCACCCGAGTGGGGAAAAGTTAAAGCCGCGCGAAAGTCCGCGGAATCGTTTGAAACGCCGGATGTCGCTATTCCAACTGAAACCCGGACGATAGCGGGCCGCAACATTCGCCTTGCTGAAGCCGGGCCAATTGATGCGCCACTCGTGGTATTACTCAGCCCATTCCCGGAAAGCATCCTGAGCTTTACCGGTTGCTGGGAAGCCCTGACAGAGAAATGTCGGGTCATTGCTATCGACCTTCCGGGGTTTGGTGCCTCTGAAGGTGACCGCAAGGACATGTCGCCCAACGCTCAGGGCGCTCATCTGGCTGCGATCTTTGATGAGCTTGACCTGCAAAATATTCATCTGGTCGCGCCTGATGTCGGAATGGGCGCAGCGCTCGCCTATGTACTCAACCATAAACATCGCGTCAAAAGCTTAGCCGTTGGCCATGGCCCCGGTGCGCCCGGTCCATTCAAACTCGCGTTTATGATCAGCATGTTGGCAAGGTTTGGTTTCATGCGCTTCACAACAGGTTTGTTAGGTGCCGGGCCTTTGATCGCTTTCTCGTCAAAACTTGGGTCCATCCGCCACCGGGCCAATGCTCGGCAAATCGATGATTATAAACGGGCGTACTCCGGGCGTGCCGGTGAGGTGGTTTACTGGTTTAAGGACTTTCGTGCCAAAGCCGCAGCGCTGGCTGGTCGGGTGAAAGAAATTGATATCCCTACCCTAGTTTTCTGGGGTGAGCTTGATGTGATGTTTGACCCCAGTAATGCCGAACATCTCAATAACGCCTTGCCGAACGGCAAATTACAAATTCTACCTGAAGCAGGCCATCTTGCTTGGGCTGATCAACCAGGATTATTCGCGGATATGATTATTGATTGGGTAGACACTCCTCAGAATTAGGTTTGCTTTTAGACCTCTAATTCCTTCGCCAGGATAGCGTTTCCTGTATTCCCGGCATCAGGCTGTCTCGATATGAACGGTACGATGGCCAAAATTGATGCTTTTTTTGCCATCTTGGATAGCGGTCGTAAGTCCGGCACACAATAGGGCCCGCCGGGCGAGAGCACTTTACCTAAGGCGCCGTCGGCAGGACTGTGGGTTACCCGACCTTTAGATCTTAAAACACCGAGGCGTGCCAGTACGAACCAATTAGCCAGCTGTGCAGCCTGGCCTCTTATCGAAGTGGTCATCGAGTATCATCGGCCAAATTGAATTAGCGATCTTAAACGGATTTTGGGCACAATCTCTGCTGATCAGGATCCCCTCCCCTTTTGAGTAAATCCTGGTATTGGCTTGCCGTTTTTATGCAGCTGGATCGGTCGTCTATAGCGTTTAGCGGGTATAGCTGAGCGCGCTATAATTAAGCTGTTCTACAGCGGCAAAGAATGCTTCTTTGCGGGCCTTGACCAGCGCTTTGGCTTGACGAATTTCTTGCGCTAGTTCTTCGCGGCTAGCATTGGCTTGCTGTATCAACTTAGATTCCTTGCGCAACGTTTCCCACCGGGTCACTGCCTCGAGCCAGTCTTGCCTCAACCCCATGATCCTGGCCTCTAAATGCGCGTACAGTAGCGCGGCATCCTGATTCAACGATTTCAGTTGATCAATACTCGCAAGCTTACGCGCCGCGATAATTTCTGCTTCGTCACGGCGATTGGCGCGCTTTAAGCCGTTCACTAACCCTAGGCCTCGCAGCAGTAATATAATGTACCGCGTTGGATCAAGTGCCCAACCCGACCAGCCAAATCCGTTGCGATAGTCTCTCGGAAAATCGTGGTGATCACCGTGATGATTGCCCTCTCCCAAGGGCCCGAGCCAAATAAAATTGTTGACTGCAGAGCTTTTCGCCCCCTTTGTCCAACCCCACAAATGGGTCACGCTGTTGACTGTCCAGGTATTGTGCTGCACCAAGACGGTCCCAACGATTGAACCCGTCAGCAAAGCAAAGAGGCCAAGCCAAGCGCCCAAGGCGTAACCTAGCCCCATGGGGAGGAGAAATATCCAGAACGTGATCAGCACGCCGTAGTACTGATCTTGCAGCATAATAATCGGGTGACGTTGCGCGTTATGCGCCCGCAAATACGCGTCAGACTCCGGGTGGTTAAACATATGCGATAGCATATGAGACCAAAGAAAGTTACGCAGCGTGTTGGGAAACCAAGTCGCACTGTAAGGATCCAGTTCTTTTTTACCGTGACGGTCTACCCCATGGTGCAGCACATGATTGGCCGACCAACGGCGAACACTGCCTTGTACGCTAAGCACTTGTCCAAAAAAACAGAAAAACAGGTGCACTGGAACCGACACATTCTTGACCGCGTTATGGGTGATCAAGCGATGACTGTAGACCGTGGTGGACAAAGAGCCGAGGATAAAATGTCCGATGATCCAGCCAGCAGCAATCAAACCCCATGTGTTCGGCGCGACAAAGATTAGCCACGCGCCCAAAACGACCGCCGCGATATGAACCGCCACAATAAAGACCCAAGTGGTGGTATCAAGCGAAAAACCCGCACTGAACAGTTCGCCAAAGGTTTTAAAGATGGGCGCATCGCGCTGTTCTGGTGTTATTTCAGTCATTTTCGGTGGAACGCTCTCTGTGATGGATGGTTTTAATCGTCACGGCAGATCAATCTTTCGATTATCTTTATTTTAACCGTTCTTGAACAGTCATCGTTTTAAGGTGTATCCGTTCGGGCGCAAGCACGGTTAACGCTACATTTGTAGCAGGTGTCATAAGTCGTAATGAACTCATGTTCCACCATCAAGACTTGATCTGCATACCGCAAAAATTGAAGCGTCGTGCGAGATCCCGACATCGTTAAAGCAAGATTTCGCAAACGAACAACTCATTCTTATTTCGTGCGTTCACCCGTAAACAATATGGCGCCACGCGGGGTCTGCAGCTCACCTTGCATTCGGTCAGAATCAATTTGACCCGAGTAGTGCAGTTCGATCTCGCCCATCGGGCTCGTCACCTTTTGCCGAAAGCTGAAGGTACGGCCTTTAACCTGTATCGCGTCAATGACTACCGATCCCCGTCGTCCGGTAATAACGCCGCCATAGCCGCCTGCCTCTTCTGTCACCTCTAAAGTCGGATACTGGATGCCCCTCGCTGCGCTAATCTCCAGCGCCCATGTGCCAACTATGAAAGAGGAGACGGCGGCATGATCATCTGCCCAGGCGGAGGTCAATCCAACGATCAACCCTATGGCAACGACACTTCTTACCATTTTATGGCTTAGTTTCATGAGCCGCCTTTAATGATTGTTAACTTTTAGCCAGCACAATGTCGAACCTGATCGCATGCCATCGGCGCAAATCCGCCCACTGACATCAACTGATAAGCGCTATGCCACGTTCGATGCACCACATAGCGGATAGCCCGCCAAGCAAATAAACCGGGATCAAAACTAAACGCGTGCGATTTACCGTTACCGCGTTCATCGTGAGGGCTTGCTTAAACAACCACCAGCCCCCTAATAGCAGCAACAAAAATGCGATTTGCCCTGCCTCGATCCCGATATTAAAAAACAACAGGGCCAATGGCACATTACTCTGGGGCAAGCCAATGTCAGCCAATGCACCCGCAAACCCCATGCCGTGCAGCAGCCCAAAGCCGCCAGCCAGCCACCAAGGGTGCCGTTTGAACAAACTTAAATGCTGATTAGAACCCACTTGCGGAGATCGGGCTAGGTCGAGCGCCAATACAAAGATGCTCAGCGCTATGGCAAATTCGACCAACGATACAGGGTAGGAAAGCAATCCTAGCGTTACTAAGGCCAGTGTTACGCTGTGCCCTACCGTGAAGGCCGTAATGGTCCACAGCAAACGCGTGCCCCCGCCCACCAGCAGCAGTAAGCCCAATACAAACATGAGGTGATCGATACCGCCCCAGATATGTTGAGTGCCCAACACTGAGTATTCAGTCATGATCCTCGTTTGGCTTGGCTGAGCAGGCACCAGGAATTTAGGCATCTCAGCGTTCACAACGCTTTGATAACGACGTCCATCGCTTAGAGAGAGCAACACCATGGCAGAAGCTTGATTCTCCGCCAGACCCACAACACCCAGCTTCTCACCCACAAGACCCGCTTTGCCAAGTGATCCACAATCCAACGTCCAACTTGAAACCGTACCGGTCCCTTCGCGCAGAACGGGATTTTCAGCAACCATCAGACAGCCTGCAGGCCAACTCGGTTGCAACGCAATTGCGGACAAAGCTTCTGTTGGCGTTTTCCAGACAACATTATAGATGGCCTCAGTAGTTTGCGTCAGTTTTAACAATGATGGCGCGAACCGGTGGGCTTCTGCCATGCTGGGATGGAGCAGCAGCATCAATAGGGCCAGTGCAAAACGTATTAGGGATGAGCTTGTCATTCGCAACCGCTGGCTTCATCGGAGTCTTTCTGCGTCCTGCCGCGAACATCAAATTCCAGTCTTAGCGCCGCAATGGCGCACTGCAACGCTTGCTTAGCTGCGGCATACTCGAGATCGATGCGAAGCTGTTGTTCAACCTCTTTTAGTTCGGCATCCTGGGCAGGTTCAAACCGAGATAACCAAACGTAATGAAGCCCGTAAACTGAGCGCATCGGCCCTAACCATCGGCCATCGCCAGATTCCGCCGCACTTTGCGATTCTTGCAAGGCTTTTTGTAAATCCATGACAAAACTTTCACCGAAATTTCGGGCGAGTTGGTCTGGTGTTTGTTTCACGAACCGATACCCCTGTAAAAATGGTGAGCCGAGTTGTCGGGCTGCCCGCACATTCATACTATGCTCAGTAATTTCGGCAATAACAGATGCCACGTCTTGTTGGCGCTCGGGCGCAAAAAAAACATGCTCAATCGAATACTGTGGCGGATGTCGCAACGCTTGCCTTCTTTGACTAAAAGCTGCTTCGATATCTTCAACACTCGGCTTGATTGGCGGCGCATCAACAAGTAACCGCTGCTCCATCAGCTGTATTAACCGCCGCTTTACAACTTCGTCAGCAAGATGCATGCGCATCGTGATGGCCTGGTGAAATAGCTCAGGATCCGTTTTGTTTTCCGCTAATTGGATAAACCCCATATTGCGAACAAGTCGCTGGAAGACGATCGCGTCATGCAGATGAAAATCAAGATCAATGGCGCGCTGAAGCAGCATATCGCGATCAAGCTCGACGGCAACATACCTTGCGATTTGTTCCGGGCTCGGTTTTCGACCGGTACTGGCTCGCCACTGCTGCTCAAGCGTTGCAATTCGCGCCTCACTCAACGGTCCAATCACCACCTTCGGTTCTGGAAACAGTATCGACTGCAACTGATAAAATACCAGACCCAACACCAGAAAATGCAGCCACGGTTTATGCACGCGAGCAAACCAACTCATGCGCTCATCCTTGCCAATGAAAACCGCCTAGACATGAGACTATTCTGGCAAATAATGGATCGGCGATGACCAGGCCCGTTCTTGCACAGTCGCGGGCAGATCCGGCCGCGGTGCAACACCTGCTCGAATTGCGTCCCACGTTGACCAGCGGCAGGTCGGATTCTCCATCACGCGGGCGTAATAAAAAGCCCGTTGATTTGGATTGAACTCAGGATCTCGCCACAAAGCTGACAACTGTCCTGCGCCTGTTTCAGCGCTAACTGAGCAATTCCGGATATCAACCTCTGCACCATTGTCGGGGCATCGATTAGTGTCTGGGTTTACGACGGCGCCTCCGGCACAAGCAACATCAACAACCACTTCGTGAGTGCCCTCTGCGTCGACCCAGCCTTTGACAACTTGCAGGCGTTGCAACGGTGCGCTCTCAGCATCGGCGGCGGCCATTACCAGGAAACTGGGCGTTGCGCCCGCATTGACCGCCTCGTCGCCAGCTGGATTAACCGCCGACAGTACACCGCCCATCGTGACACCGCCAGCATAAGCCCGCTCAATCCCATCGGCTTCTGTCAGCATGTCCTCATCAAAACCGAACCCTGCAAATAGACGGATCTGCATCCGCGGCCCGGACGTGGCAAACACTTCTTTTCTGCGAAAAGCACCGTAAAGCGACTCTCGCGTATTCTCTTCGGCCCAAGCTGCGGCCAACCCCGACGCCCCATACGTTGGAGCAGCCCCGGCGGTATAGATATCGCCGTTAATTCTCAATCGCGAATTGCCGCGCCCCAGGGCTTTCAGAACCAGGTAGTTCATTTCGCCGGAAAGACCCGTTTGCGGTAACGAGCCTCGTTGTTCGCCCGTGCTTGAGATCAGGCCCAGCTTTGAAACGAAGTCTGACTCCTTATTTTGACTTGCGGCTGAGTGGGTATCACTGGAGCCGATAAAGCCGAACTGATAAGGATTTGTGATGCCCTGTTGCGCCAGTGCTATACCGTTTAACAACGCTTCTCGAGCGTATGAGCCTTCCATCTGGCTTAAGGCACTGGTCGCGATTCGGTAGGGCATAATTTCAAAACCGGCCCATTCGTCCCGCGATGATAAAACCGGGTGAGTCTCCGACGTTCCCTTAATTTGGGTGATTTCCACAATGGGTTCATTTCGGATGCGCTGCGCTGCATAAGCCTCATCTAGTGGATCACCAGCCCAATCAGCAAGCTTGAACATTTGTCCGTTTGATCCGTTGGAATTGTGCGGGATGGCTAAACTTTCAACGCCTTTCGCTCGAAGATCATCCATCCATTGCCAAAGATCTTCCGGGTTAACAGAATGGAACCGAGAGAATGGCTCTCGGGGTAGTTGGCCGGTTCCTTTAAAAATGACATTTCGATGTAAGTTGCCCATATCGGCAGTACTGGAAGTATATTCGTAGGCGGCAAATGTGGTGAACCGACCAGGATCATTAAACTGATCTGCCGCATCAATTGAATCACGCCAAGCACTCCTCACCACACCAAGCACTTCATCGCGATCGAGTTTACCGGAGGTGGTCTGCATCACAGCCTCAGACAAGAACGACGAGAACGTATTAAGACGATTCAATATGCTAAGCAGCCCCGCGCCCATATTTTCAGGTGCATTGAGCCCATGATAGGGCGCTGAGAATTCATTTTTTGAAAATTGCGTGCTGGTATCGGCAGCGGCTTTAACCACACCCAAAAACATTGCATGATCGGTAACGGCGTAGAAGTCCATCGGTCTTGTGAGCTGCATGTTGAAACCCGCAGGGTTTGCAATCGCCTCACCCCTCGCAAAACGATAGGCATCATAGGGTGTGGCCAGCGTACCAAAGGCATAACCATCGAACGAGTACGTGGTATGCACATGCAAATCACCAAAGAACGCTTTGCGTTCTATCGGTTTTTTAAAAGCGACCGCAGGCGGTTTACTGCTGGTGGTGGCGGACGGCGATTGCTCACGCAGGAGGAGTTCGGTTTCTGTTTCGAACACTTTTACATTCCAGCCCCGGACAATGCTCTGACCTGCGGACTGAGCATCAAACTCAGCAGTTGCGGCAATCACACCTTCGTTGGCGTGCAGGTCTTCAGGAAGACTCAAATTCGGGTCATCGGAGCAGGACGCCAAGAGTAACCCAATGGTGATCACCGCTAAGCAACTTGCTCTAAATTTCAAGGTTTTCATGATCATTATTTCCTTACTGGGGTTGAATCCTTGACTCCGGCGGCACCCGGCACGTACTGAATTGGCGAAGACCAAGCCCGTTCCTGTAGTGTCGCTGCCAGATCAGAGCGCGGCTGGGTGCCTGCGCGAATCGCATCCCACGTATTCCATCGGCAAGTCGGATTTTCAAGGACTCGGGCATAATAAAAAGCACGCTCGCTAGCGTCGAAGTTTGGATCTGACCAGATGGTATTCAGCTCAGTGCTACCGGTTTTTGCCCGATAGCTGCAATCACTTAAGTTAACCGTGGCCCCATTGTCTGGGCAACGATTTATCTCCGGATTCACCGCGACACCATCCGCACACGCCACATCAATCACGTCTTCATGGGTGTTGCCTGCCGCGTCGATCCAACCTTTGATGATCTGCAGTCGTTGTAACGGCGCACTATTGGCATCAGCTTGCGCCCAGACAGCAAAACGCGGTGCATTTGTCGCATTCGAACTAGAAGCCGCTTCAAGATTAGCACCCATTGGGACGCCGTTTGCATAGGCATAAGCCACCCCATCTGGCCTTTGTGTTAAGTCTGCCGGTAAATCATAGCCAGCAAACAATCGCAGGCGCATTCTGGGTCCAGAGGTCGCAAAGGTTTCTTTACGACGCAGTGCAGCATAGATCGACTGCCGAGTATTTTCTTCTGCCCATACCGCTGCCAATCCCGACGCGCCAAATTCTGTCTGCTGACTACCCAGATAACTTTCTCCGTCAACTTCGGCGACGCTTTGGCCCGGAATAAAGCCAATCAACAGGCTTTCTAAAAAGCCAAAAGGAACAGAGCCTCGTACTTGCGCATCGGCCGACAAGAGGCCGAGCTTGGATGAAAAGTTTGACTCATCATTTTGTGAGGCCGCTGTATGCGTATCGCTGGAGCCAATAAAACCAAGCGCAAAGGGATTGGTCACACCTTGCGCTTGCATTTCCAGACCATGGCGCAAGGCTTCTCGCACGTAACTGCCTTCAGGTTTACTCGCGACAGGCTTACCCATTCCAACGCCTCTTGTGCTCACCAGTTCAAAGCCCGCCCATTCATCGCGACTGGATAATGCTGGATGCGTTTCAGATGTGCCCTTGATCTGGGTGATTTCAACCAGCGGTTCGTTGCGAATACGTTTCACCGCATACTCATCATCGATAGGGTCGCCAGCCCAATCAAACAACTTGAACATATGACCATTTGATTTATTGGCGTTATGCGGAATAGCCAACGATTCGACGCCAGCTGCTCTCAGCGTATCCATCCAATCCCAAAGATCCTCCGGGTTTCTTGAGTGCATACGGGAAAAGGGCACCTCGGGTACCCGGTCACTGCTTTCAAAAATCACATTGCGATGCAGGCTACCATTGTCATCCGCTGTGGTTGAGTATTCATAAGCGACAAAGGTCGTGAAGTGGCCGGGATTGTAGTGCTCATCCGCGGCATTAATGGTATCTGCCCATGCGTTACGCGTAATGGCCAATGGTTCCTCAGGACTAACTTCTCCATCGACAATCGCCAGCGCCAAGGCGCGCGCAAGGCCGAAGCTGCGCATTCGGTCCAGCGTACTCCATCGGTCCATGTTATCCGGCGCATTAAGATTGTGAACAACTTTTGCAAAAGCGTATTTAGAAAATTCAGTGCTCGTATCAGCCGCAACCGGAGAAACGCCCATAAAAAACCCGTGGTCGGTGACGCCATAAAAATCCAGCGGCGCTTGCAACTGAACGTCAAAACCCGCGGGGTGCTTAATGGCTTGACCCTTAGCAAATCGATAAGCGTCATAGGGACTGGCCAATGTACCGAATGCATAAGCATCAAATGAGTATTTCGTGTGGACATGTAGGTCACCGAAATAGGCATTGCGCTCTGGGTTAGCTGGCGGCTTGTCGGCCAGGCCCAAATTCACATTTGAACCGGAGCGACGGTCAATTATTGTATGCTCTGTTGCAAAAAGACCTTGCCCAATGGCCGCGCGCTGCGCTGCGGTCTGCTCGATACCACCACCGCAACTGACCAAGAAAAGACACATCAAGGCTGCTTGCGATAGCCCTAACGGTATTCGTCTGATACGCGCGCGCATGAGTGACGCGCTGAGGTCATTGGTTGTCATGGTATGGGCCTTGATTAATCTGAGCCTAAGCAGTTACTCGCAAAGTAACCGAGGCAATTAATTTAGCACTATGCTAAACTCTGCTAGCGAGATGTTAACGTTCTGACAGGCATCCCGCAAGTCAGACACACACAGGGAGCGGCACCGCCCAACACAATGAAAGATTCACAATCCAACAAAGCGATAAAACAAAATCGCGGCCGGGCCGAGACCGAGCGCCGCCTGATCGAAGTTGCCCTTGAGCTCATCCAAAAAAACGGCGTGCTGGCAGGACTTAATCTTCGTCAAGTTGCTGAGGGCGCAGGCGTTAACCGGGGCAACATCTATCATTATTTCGGATCAAGACAAGATCTCCTGCGCGCCGCCATCAATCGACGATTTAACGCGTTCGTAAACGCTTACACGAAAAGCAAAGCGCAGGCAGGATTCGTCGCAAGAAGGCTCCGAGCTTTTGCCTCGAACGCCAGTAATGACAGCAACGACAGTCTGCTACGCGCGCTGCTCGTGCTGGATGGCGATGATGCGGTTGATCCAATGCCGCTGTACGAGGGACAACTCAGCCAACTACGTCAGGACGTCATCGATGGCGACATTGATAAAGGTCATGATCTTGACGCATTACAAGTCGCACTCTCTTCCTGTTTACGCGGCTATCGAATCTTCCGCTTACCCTACGCCAAGCGAGTTGGAATCAAGCCAAATGAACTCGATGACCGCGTTAGCAGGATCCTGCGCACCTGGCTTGAAGCGATGGCGCAACCGCCCAAAGGCGGCTAAGGGCCATCTGAATCCCCAAATTAAAACTGATGCGGGTTGCTTATAGGACTTAGGCGCAGTAAGCGATATCAGACCGACATCGGAACCCCTTGGATTGCGCTGATTCTCTAGACATGCTCCTACTCCGCCCCATTAGAAGTTTAAAGATGGCAGTGAGTCAGCCTTCATCGTTGTTGCATCATCTTCTGTGATCCCGGTACGGCTATCACTCAGTCAGGGGACTTGAGACAGCTCATATTTGCCGCCAAGTTTCAACGCCGCTTCATCCTACTGACAATGGGGTTACCTTTCAGCTAACCTCACCCATAGACATTCAGCGGTTAACAAAACGCAGCTAACCAGACCAAAGCGCAGAGACCAAAAAGGAATACCATGACAGTTGCTAAACGAAAAATAGGATCTTCGGCGGTTCACCCCGTTGGACTCGGGTGCATGAATTTGAGTCATGCCTATGGACCAGCCCAGGCACAAAAAGACGCCGTCGAGTTTTTGCGCCGGGCAATTGATATTGGCTACGATTTTCTGGATACAGCAACCATTTATGGCTTGGGCAATAACGAAAAACTGATCGGTGAGGCCCTCAAAGGCCGCCGCAATGAATTTGTATTGGCCAGCAAATGCGTCATGGGTTTCAAAGATGGCAAGCGGCTACTCGATGCCAGGCCAGAGACGATCAAACGTGCCTGTGAAGCTAGCTTAGAAAGATTGCAAACCGAGGTTATAGACCTCTATTACATGCATCGTCCGGACCCAAATGTACCCATAGAGGACTCGGTTGGCGCGCTGTCTGATCTGGTTAGCGAAGGAAAAATTCGGATGATTGGTTTGTCAGAAATGTCGGCCGATACGCTTCGCTTGGCGCACGCCGTGCACCCAATCTCAGCCATGCAGTCTGAATACTCGCTCATGACAAGAAACCCCGAAATCGCGGTGCTCGATGCCTGCAGAGAACTGGGCGTAACCTTTGTGCCTTTTTCCCCGGTTGGACGAGGCTACTTGGCGGATGAACCACTCGATCCGAATGCGTATCATGAAACCGATTTGCGGCGCACTTTCCCGCGCTTCACCGACCCACACTTCTCGGCAAACTTGGGACTCTTGGAAAAGGCGCGGCAATATGCCGGCGACCTGGGTTGTACCATCGCTCAGCTGGCCCTTGCCTGGACCCTTGCGCAGGACAAAGGCGCCGTGCCCATTCCTGGAACGACCAACCTTCAACATCTTCAAGACAACTTTGATGCAGCAGCCATCGATCTGCCTGCCGAGGTGCTGGCGCAAATGAATTCGGATTTTGCGCCGGACTTGGTTGCCGGACCACGCTACGCACCGCTCGCTCAGGCTTCGGTCACAACCGAACAATTTGACTTTGAAGTTGCATGAAACCTAGGACCAGGACCAAATGCCAGAGCCAACTAGGCCTCGCGCTTAGTCCTGATCCACTCATTGTCCCATTCGTTGTCCTGTTCGTTGCAAGACACGAAGAATCCGCCATTATGAACCGTGCTGCCGGTGGATAAACCGACTCCCTAAAAAAAGATCCATTTTTTCGCAACCGGTGCCTGACAAAACCGCCTCTACCGCTCGCGGGATGGTTCATTGAGCAAGTGATGGGCCTCACCCATCCACTGCAGACCTTTGTCTTGATATCGGAACATCGTTTCTGGCCTTTTGATTGGCCCTTAAAGAATGGGCACAACGCCAGTGCCTCTTCAATCGCCGGACGCTTCGAATCTAGCGCTCGCATGGAAAAGCCAAAGGATGCGCCGCAATAACATCAGCGCGTTGCAAACGCAGCCCTAACCAGTAGCCCTCTTATCTTGTTGCTCCGTGAAGCTGTCTCAGTATGGCTGAGCGACTTAGTAGGGCGTGATCTAACGGTTTTCGGTCTAGCATAAAAAGGAGCCAGATCTTGAGGTACCGCTCTAGACAAATTATACACGCCAACTTATCGGTAGTTGTAAGAAGGATGCTTCAGTGTCTTCAGTTTTGTCCACGCCTAGTCAGGTCCTTCGTCAAAAACCACATCTGATCAGGGCGTTAGCAGCTTTTCAAAGAGGGAAATGGTGGCCAGAGGTATCTTCATTGCCCGATATCACCACCAATTGGCTTGTCCAGCCACGTATTTTCAATAGGTTACCGCTGATCAGTTCATTGTCAAAGGACAACTTTTGTCTACTCTGGTGTCTACTAAACCGCCTCACTTTTAAAAGCCTCCACCCGCCGCATCATCTTGTGACACCCAGTCACTGATTGTTCTTGTGGAGGATGTGGACGGCTTTTAAAAGCTTTAAAGGTGGGACGGGCAACTGGGAGGGTCTACAAACGAAGTTAACATCTGAAATCGAGCCCTACTAAAAATGTTCCTGTGAGCTGGGTATCTAGTCGCATGCGAACGCCAATGCATCCTGTGAAGATAGCTTAACCTAGGGAGGAGCAAACCCTAGCTGGCTTTTTCCCGCTGACATCTCGCTTAGATATTTTTATGGCTGGCTACGATCTCACCAGAAACGATTCTCCAGCATTAGCAAGACAGAAATCCCGGCGGCCGCACCTGAAACAAATAAGCTCCAATCTCGATGTCTAATACCGACTAAATTAGTCAGCAGATAGACGAATCCGACGATAGCTAGCACAAATGATAACTGAGCAATCTCAATACCCAAATTAAACCCGAGCAGGGGCACGAAAATGGATGAGTCGTCCATGAGCAGCGCGCGAAAGTAATTGGAGAAACCCATTCCATGAATAAATCCGAAGAACAACGCCATCACGTATTCACGCCCAATGACCTGGGCTTTGGCCGAGTCAGTATGAGCAAATAAATTGTTAATGGCTGTGACCAAGATCGTGACAGGAATGAGGAACTCGATGACGTCTGACGCAACCACTATAACGCTCAAGCTCGCTAGTGCCAGTGTGACGCTGTGACCGACCGTAAAAGCTGTCACCAGCACAAGTAAACTACGCCATTGTTCAAGTTTATATACCGCGCAAAGGGCGATCAGAAACAAAATATGATCAAAACCCGCGATGTCTGTTATGTGACCGATTCCTAACTGCACATATAGCGAAATCGAGTGCATATCAAAATTCCAACTTATGGATAGGAGTCGACTTATTAAGCATCAGACTCGTCGGTTTCCCATTGGTGTATAAGTAAAGGATATTGCTTTGATCAAAGAATAAATCAGCGCAAGCACCCAAAATAAGGCAACAAACAAATTAACCCAGAGAAACACGGGTTGCCTAAAAAGCGGCGTCCAACTGGAATCGCCGCCATCGTGGGATACCGGCATGAGTGGTGATAATTCAGGTTTAGGGGTTGCTAAGGGCGAGGAATCGGCTACCGGACTAGGCGTTGGCGCCACCTCTCCAGCCTTGGCCTCGACAACAAATGGAGCCTGTGTGAGCGTTTCATATTTTCCCGTTGCGGGATCAAGATAGGTGAACTTCAACCCCGGAGTTTGGGTGCGTTCTTGCTTCGCAATAAGGACAAACTCAAAAGTCTTTGTTCCAGAAAAATGAATCGGATCGCTGGGTTCGAACTTGTCCGTCGGGGGATAGGACCGCCAACCTTCGTCCTCCGACAATTCCGGAGCCCCCATGGCATCAAAGTTCCCCTGACCTGAAATAAGAACCTTGATGGTTACAGGCTCTCCGGGAGCTGCTTTTTTCGGATTCGCACTCACTTCCATCTTAAACTTGCCGATCGCTCCAGAGAAATTCTCCGGTTTCCCCTCCTTCGGCACGGGAATGACCTCCAGAGTGGCAGGCTTTGTCTCGATTCTCACATCCCGACTATTCG
>ERZ767114.361-NODE-361-length-26057-cov-4.877252_pt1 | contig 26057 bp, 33 predicted proteins | sample MGYA00374952_ERZ767114 | MGnify/ENA primary metagenome ERZ767114 (study PRJEB28939, sample SAMN06267156) | marine metagenome | isolation source: Columbia River Estuary | place: USA:Columbia River Estuary, USA | collected 2012-05-05 ...
CTTCCAGCTTCGCCACCATATAGTTGCCATTCCCAATAAGAAGCAACTTTTTTACTGTCTGAATGCCTGTATCTATACTTCACTGTATATTTATGAATCTCTAGAACCATTGAAAGAGGAATACTGGATCTATTTTTTAGAGATCTTGCCATTTCAAACATATCTGAATTGCCAAAGTTTACATCAGAATTATATCTATTGTCATAAGCCTTTTCAGCAATTTTAGCAACATCGTTTGGCACTGGGATATTGCTTTTCATTATTTCAGATGAACCTGCAATTTTAATCCAAGTGTCATGTATTTGCTTATCGTCTAGTAAGAAAATCATATTAAATCTTTCTACAGATATTAACATTTAACCTCACATGTATAAGGTTTTTTAAATAATAAATGAGAAAAATATAACTAATAAGCTGTGGGGCATAAAAAATGATTAATAGATTAGTTAAAATTGCAAATATGTTAGATGATATGGGTATGTTCAGTGAAGCTGATACCCTTACTGACACAACAAAGAAATTACTTCCAGATGATTTTGAATCTGTTGAATTATCCAAAGCCAATTTAGCTGAAGCAGTAGCACAACAAGTAATGGACTACTTCAATAAAACTTCCAATGCTGATTTTCTTTCTCAATATCGTGGGCAAATGGAAGAAGTAGCATCAGAATGTTACAAGATGGTTTCTCTTGAATTAGATATGCAAAGTAATGTTGACAGATGCATCTCATTATTTGAAAAAAAGTTCAGAGGAATGATGGAAAAGGTTAGTAAAGTTGAGATCGTAAGAGTTGCTGGTTTCGTTAAAGATGAAGAAACAGAAGAAGAAGGCGATTTTGAATACGATATGGCCAAGAATGAATTGTCCACTGCTTTAGATGCTATTGAAGATTTAATTTCTTTACTTGGTGATGATGAAGAAGGCGATTTACCTGCGTGGGTACAGTCCAAGATTACTAAAGGTGTTGATTATTTAGATTCTGTTGCTGATTATATGAAAGGATTAGAAAAAACTGCAGCAACAAAAAAGAAGAAAAACCCAAAATTAAATAAGCCTTTTCGTACTCCAGGTGGTCCAAAAAAGTTCTCTGTTTACGTAAAGAATGATAAAGGCAATATCGTAAAAGTTAACTTCGGCGATCCAAACATGAAAATAAAATCTAATATTCCGGGAAGAAGAAAGAATTTTAGAGCAAGACATAATTGCGAAAATCCTGGACCTAAAACTAAAGCGAGATATTGGAGCTGCAGACAATGGTCCAATAGTGCATCAAATATTTAAATGTGGTATAGAACAGCATTAACAGAAATTGATCCCTCTGGTCAGATTAATTTTCCTGATATGGGCAGGGGTAAGTTAGATTTCAATGACTTATCCTACAAAGTTGAAAAACGTAGAGCTGAAAATTTTCCAAGATACGGAAGGTTGGATGTTTTACGACTCAGCGTTTTTGCTCCTGGAAGCACTTCTCATATTGGACACATAGACTTTGCTTATGATGAATCAAGTAATAACATTGTAATTGTTTTAATTCAAATACTTAATAAATATATTGATAAAGACACTATGATGTTAAACACTGGAAGGAGCATTTCTACAAAATTATATGAAAAAATGCTTGAATATATACAAAATGATCCAAGAATGTCAAAGGCAGAGCATATGGTCAGTAATGTAAAGTCTCTTCAAACTCATAAGGCTCAAAATAGAGTTTTTGGTAAACCTGAAGCTGTTGGCAAGCATCAAGATTTTGAAAGTGCTTTTAGAAACTTACAGATAGCACAACGATCTTTGAATCAATTGTTGGAATATGACAAATCCAGTCCAGGAAGATTTGAAGATCGTATTATTGAAACAGAAGAAGAAATAGAATTTTATCAAAAATTACTTGATAGATTGAGATTGGATGAAGATGAAGCATTAAAAACACTCAAACCTGCTGAATGGGGCGAGTTTGGAACTGATTTGGGCGGAGAGGCTTTTGATACTGTACACAAGATACCTAAAGACACTAAAGAAATTAAATCAGTAGAAAAAAATCCTTATCAAATGGAGCTTTTCAATGTGGTATAGAACAGCTCAACTTACAATGGATCCTGCTGGGCAAATGAGAATGGATATGCCCAAGACAAGATTCAATATAGAAGATAACTTAAGACATACAGTGTGGACTAATACATATGAAAATGATCCCACAATTCCAGTAGTTATTAGACTCTATAGCAATAATCAAGAAATTGGTGATATTCATTTTACTTATTACCCTGCTTTTTATGATTCAAGAGAGGGTAAGCTTCCATATCCAATTGTCAGTATTTATAGAATTAAAATTGATGAATTGGGCCTCGAAGAATACATGGAAATTAATGATTTAGCCGGTGAAGATGTAGAATCCCAAAGAAGTGGATGGGGTCTTGGACAATATCTTTACAAACTAGCAAAAGATTACATAGCTGAACATTTTCCTGATGCTAGATTTATTACCGGAGAAGTTCATTCAAATACTGCATTAAAAGCTAGAAACAAAATATTCGGTAAACCTCATACTCTTCAATGGAATGAGCTTGGTAATGATAGAAGATGGAAGAAAGAAAAAATCACCGAAGATAAGGCAATCAAAAAGTTGCCTGACGCTCGATGGGATTCTTGGGGTAGCGCACAAATTGATCAAAACCAACACGTAAGAGTGGTGCATAAACTGCCAGAACAAAAAGAACCAGAACCAAAACCAGAAGATAAATCACAACTTAAAATGGATTTATGAAACCAGATAGTAATTCCAAGATTCATCTATATCTTGGAATCTACACAAAACTGATTGGAAAGAATATCTAGGTTGTTTTGGCTTTGATAGTAACTTCATTCCACTCTGATCTAAAGTTTTCCAGCCTTTAGATGAATTGCATTTTTTACAACAAGCAACTAAATTATCCCAAGAATGTGTTCCGCCTAAATGTCTTGGATGAACATGGTCTAAGGTTAATTCAGATGATTTACAGCCACAATACTGACAAGAAAAGTTATCCCTAGAAAAAATACCAACTCTACTTACTTTAAAGCTTCTAGTATGTTTTTTCTTTACATTGTGCCTAAGTCTAATTACTGATGGCATACTAAAACAAGCGCCACCACCTGAATATATTTCTTTGCCTTCATAATAATGCAATGTGTCAGCTTTACCAACTAACAATAATTTCATCGCTCTAGAAAGCTCACAAATATTTAAGGGCTCATAGTCTAGATTTAATAACAACACCCTGGACATGTTTGAATTATACCGCTTCATTAGGACTTTGGGTATAAAAATCAGTAAATTAAAATTGAGGTAATAATATGGAATTAGATATTTTAACTTTTTCAGATGCAATAGAATCTGAAACACCTGTTTTGGTCAAGTTTGAAGCCTCTTGGTGTGGTCCCTGTAAAACTTATGCTCCTACTTTTGAACAATTTGCAACAGAAAATCCAGATATAAAATGTTATTCAGTAGATTGTGAAAAAATGACAGATGTTGCTGCACAGTTTGGAATTATGTCTATCCCTTGCACAATTGTTTTTAAAGATGGAAAAGATTTAGCAAGAAAACAAGGCAAACTCACATTACAAGAAATTAAAGATTTGTATGATTGTAAACTTTAATGAAAAAAGCCGCAGTGGTTGTACCTACTTACAATCCTAATCAAATTAATTATGATTATATTTTAGCATTGCAAGATTTACATATTCTTGGATTTGATATATATGTGATCAATAATAACTCTACAAACACTGAATACATAGATAAAATCAAAGAATTGGACTTTGTTATATTTGAAGATAGCATTTATGGTGGTGCATACGAAGCTGGAGCATTATATCAAGTTTTTAAGAAAGATTTATATGAAACTTATATGCTTCTTCAAGATTCAGTAATTATAAAGGCTTCATCAACATTTGATAATTATGCATCTTATAATTGTTCATATGTTTTAGGATTGATAAGTTTCGGTTCTTGCCTTGATGCATTTACAACTTCAAATGATAGAGTTTGGTTTGATGAAAACTTTCCAGATTTAATTGATAGTTTAAAAGATGCTAAAGGCGTTCTTGGAAACAATTTTTTATGCAAAAGAAGACATTTGATTCAGATGCATAGAATCGGTTATTTTTCAGAAAATTATTTACCAAAAAACAAAGATGGTTCTCAAGCTTGGGAAAGAGTTTGGGGAACATACTTTTATAAATACAATGTAAGCGTAAAGTTTATAGACAGTCTCAAACATCATCCGGTTAATAACAATATATTTAAAAAAATATCACAACACAGAGCTTAAAATGAATACTATAACTATTGGAACATTTGATTTACTACACGTTGGACACATAGAATTGTTCAAGAAATGTAGAGAATTAGCTGGTGATTCAAAGTTTATAATTGGACTAAACACTGATGAGTTTATCTTCAAATATAAAAAGAATAAACCAATAATGACTTATGAAGAAAGAAAAGAAATTATTTTAAGCTTAGACCTTTGTGATGGAGTTTTGCCTAATTCTCAACCAGATGGAACAGTGAAAGATATTGTTTTATGTGCTGGAGCTGATTTGATTGTAATTGGATCTGATTGGGCTAGAAAAGATTATTTAAAACAGATCGGTCTTACTTATGATTGGTTAGATGAGAAAAATATATCTCTATGTTACGTGCCATATACAAAAGGCATATCCACTTCAGCAATAAAACAGAGACTTAAAGAACAGAATTAAAAAAGAACCTACAAGTAAATCTTGTAGGTTCTTTTTTGTTTTGACAGGTTCCCTAAGAGAATATTTATAATATTTAATTAAGAATAAAATAATTTTCTTGAGGATTTAACATGAGAAATGTATTAGCAGCTATTCACAATATAGCTTCCCATTTAGAAGAGAATGGTTTTGTTAAAGAAGCCAGTGAATTGACAGATGTATTAATCGCTGTTGCTGCAAAGAAGAAAAAGAAGAGTTCAGGTAAAAACGTACCAAACAATCCTTCTTTGTGGGCAAGTTGTCAAGCTTGGGCAAAGAGGACATTTGACGTGCATCCTAGTGCCTACAGTAATGGTGCCGCAAGTAAGAGATATAAGGCTAAAGGCGGCACTTGGAGAAAAGAAAAGTAAAAAAGGTTTGTTCCATAAATGTGTATAAATATATATTATGGAAAAAAAATGCGTAAATTGTAATGAACTTTTAGATACTTCTCTTTTTCACAAACACAAGCAAACAAAAGATGGTTTAGGTTCTTGGTGTAAAAAATGCTTAAAACAGAGAAGTCAAGATAAAAGACGAGAACAAGGTATAGAACCTAAAAGAATTGGCACTGACCCTGTCAAGAGAAAAATTAGTAATTTAAATTATAGAAAGAGAAAAGCGGAAACTTTTATATATACAATTACTGAAAAGTTATGTTCTAATTGTAAAGAAATTAAAACTGTTGATCATTTTAAAAAAGACATAACTGGTTCTGACGGCTACCAAAGTAAATGCAAAAAATGTCAATATGAAATTTGCACTGATTCAAGAAAAGCATACGTTTTAAAAAACTGGGCTAAACTTTTATTTTTGGATGCTAAAGCTCACTCTAAGTTTGATATAGAAATCGATGAACAGTTTATTTCAGAACTATATGAAAAGCAACAAGGTAAATGTTTCTGGTTTGGCGTTGATTTAAAACCTTCAAATATCGCTAAATATCCTTGGCAGCCTTCTTTAGATAGATTAGATAGAGAAAAGGGATATACGAAAGATAATGTTGTCTTAGCTTGTTACACTGCTAATATAGGCAGAAATACAAGTGATGAGGCAACTTTTTCTTTATTTGTGAAAGATTTAAAAGAAACAATTTTGAATAATAAAGAATAGAATAAATAAATTTGGAAAGGTTAATGTCAAAATACAAGATTAGGATTAAAACTGCTCAAACATATACACCTGAGCAGCAGCAATTGGTAAATTATTATACCAACCAAGGCGTTCCACAACAAAACTGGCCTGAATCAATAAGACCAGTGCAACAAGTGGTGGATACGAGCAATACACCATCCCCAGGTTCATATGCTAATTCTTATATGGATCCTAAGACTGGTGTAACAATTAATCTTGATCAAAACCTTCAACCAACCACATTTAACCAAAAAATATATTCTCAACCTAAGCCATCTGTACCAAGCCAAGCAAGCCAACAAGCAATGCAACAGGTTAATCAATTAAATCAAAACCCAGCTGAAAGAACTGTATCAAATCCACAGTATACACAGATGGCTCAAAACCCTCAAATGCCAATTCCTGCAAATATGAATCCTATAAGACAAAGAGCATTACAGGACCAAAGAGCAGTTAGACAGCAACAACCTGCTAATAATCAATATTTACAGGCTAATTCTGCCCTTTTTAAAGCATTGTCAGAAATTGATATGCAAAATTATAATGCAGCTGATTTACAAGCTAATCAAGAGTATATTCAAAGCCACATAAACCAAAGATTTAATAACAATCCACAGTTCAAACAAATGGCTTTAAATCTATTACAACAAAAAATAAATCAAGCGGGTGTCAGATAAATGTCTAAATATAAGATCAAAATTAAAACTGCAGGATGGGAAAAAGAAGAGATTCCTGATCAATTATTTATCCCAAGAAAGCACAAAGTTGATAGAAAACCAGGCCAACTTGATTTTGATCCGAATAGATTTAAACCAGTAATAAATCGTAGAGGAGTTCCAAAACCAGAAGGCGGTTTATGGACTTCTGATTATGACTCTGAAAACGATACATCACCTTGGAATGAATGGCTTATAGAAAATATGCCTATGTGGGTTCCTAAAGGTGACACAGGACTAATTTTAAGACCAGATTCAGATAGAGTGAGAGCATATCACATAAATGATGTTGATGATTATTTAAGATTACAAAGAGATTATCCAGCTTATCATCCTTCTGCAATTGATGAAGATGGTAATCCAATTCCAGGTGAAGGATTAGAAACTATTAACTTTCCTCAACTCTTCGATCCTAAAGAACAAGGCGGAGCTGGTTTACATGCATTAAGAGTAAATCAAGATGGATTAAGTCAACTCGGCGATGAATTAAGATATTGGGACATACCTTCTACAGTTTGGACTCCAGGATCTCCATTAACAGAAGTGGGGAAAATGAACCCAGGAAGAGATTTGTGGAAAAGATATGAAGAGTATAACCCAGTAAGAAGATCATCAAAGAAAAATAAGAGAACAGCTATGAAAACATTAATTCAAAAATTAGCACATATCGATAGCATTGGAGCTTATGGATATGCTGACCACATATCAGAAAGATTAGTCTTTGCACAAAATGATCCAGATGAAGTGCAACAAATTGAAAAAGATGTTGATCAAGATTTAGCTAATGAAAAGATTCCTATCAATGTAGCAGAACAAATTGCTAATCTTGTAAAGCAAACAAAGTTCTATATGTTATCTGTAGGCGAAGATTCTAAAACTCCTAAAGGTTTGGCTTCAGGTTATATTACAGGCATTCTTTATTTAGAGCCTGGTGCATCTACTATTTATAATGTTAATGAGTTTGAACAATATGCCAAGCAGAGAGAAAAAGAAAAATTAAATAAGTTTGAATTATGGAGACAGTTCAAAGAAGCAAACAATCCACATAAAGAGGTTGTCACTTGTACTCATGCTTCTCCATCTTGTTTAAAAGATTGTATTTATCACACTGGAAATGCTCGTTTTGATAATGTTCATATGGCAAGAGAAATGAGAACTAGTAGGCTATTTCATCCAGAGACAAAAGCTATGACAATGAAACAAATTGAAGCTGACATTAGAAAACTTGAAATGCTTTGTGAAGAGATTAAATTATTCTATGGTGTTCAGCTTCAACCAGTTATTAGATTAAACGGCACCACTGATATTAACTGGGCAAAAGAAGCAGCAAGTCTTCATGAAAAGTTCCCGCATATTCAGTTCTATGATTACACTAAAGTTCCTAAATATATGGACATGTATCTGTCTGGTCAAAATCCATATACAGGTAAGCCTTTTTCACCTAATTACCATGTCACTTTCTCAAGATCTGAAACTAATAGAGCTGAAGCATTAAAGTATCTTGAAATGGGTGGTAATGTTGCAATCGTTTTTGATAAGACTCCTGAAACATTAACATATCACGGAAAAACCTATCGTGTAGTTGATGGCGATAGACATGACCTTAGATTCTTAGATGATGTCGAAGGCATGAAACAATCAGGGGAAGGTTTAGTCATTGGTCTTAAATACAAGAGACCATCAAAGACAGAGAGCCAAAGAAATAAAAAGGTAGATAAACAACATAAAATGTCTCCTTTGTTTAGAAAACTTGAAATGGCTGGAGAAGGTGGACAAGTTCATGAAGCTCCATTTGTAATTCAAACAAATGGTGAAAAGAATGTTGTCATAGGATAAAGCAATGGAAAAGACATCTAAATGGACTCAAAAAAGAAAAGATGCTATAGATTGTAATGACACAAAAGGTTTTAGTGAACGTGCCCATTGCCAAGGAAAAAAGAAAAGAAAAATGAAAAAATCAGAAGTTGTATTAAACGAATTGAATAAGGTTGCTAGTTACTTTGAAAACATCAAGCTCTACAAAGAAGCTAGTGCTATCCATAATGTTTTTATTAAAGTAGCTTCAGAATATAAAGAAAATTATAATGTCAATTTTCCTATGAACCTTGATGATGCTTTAAACAATTATGATTCTGGCACTTACTTTGTTGATCAGAAAGGTAGCTGGGAAGATGCTGAACCAATTTCTGATTATAGAGAAGAAGTGTCGGATGAAGATTTACATCAACCAGCTGCAGTAGATGACAATCATATCGTCTTTTTTAATGAAGATGAAGATCATATTGAAGTTATGAATATGATTCCTAAACATCATATGGATTCTTTACATAATAATCCAGATGACGAAACTAGAACAATTAAAAGAGCTAACGATTAGGAGCAAGATATGAGTAACTGGACTAAAGTTTCTGAAAATGAAGAACCAGAAGATGATTTAGTAGAAGCCAAAAATCATGGAGGCCTTGATGATTGGTTTAAGAAAGAAAAATGGGTTCGAGTGGATGTGCCTAAAAAGAAAGGCAAATATCAACCTTGTGGAAGAGGCAACACATCCAAAGGTAAAAAGCCTGTATGTGTTCCAGTAAATAAAGCAAAAAACTTATCAGACAAAGAGAGAAAAAATAGAGTGAGACAAAAAAGAAATAAAGAAAAAGAATCAAATCCAGACAAGAAGCCTAATGTAACAAAATACACTCCTTCAGCTGGTGGCAAGTCAAATGTTTCTCATTCAGACAGTGCAAATATTAAGTTCTCTAATTCTATGATTAATTTAAGTAATGCATGGAAAGAGATTAAAATTGCTGCTATGGGTGAAGAAGACGAGCCTATTGACACTGAAATGCCTTCTTTTATGTCAGGTTTAGGTCAAGACAAAGCTCATATTGTAACAGAGAGACTTTTGAGGCTTGCACAAAGTCAGTTTGAATATCTTAACTCTATGCTTGATGATTCAGATCAAATGAAAGTAGAAAACCTTACCGATACAGAAGATCAAGGTCATTTGATTTCTATGCTTTGGGATAGAACGAATCAATTTGATGATGATGAAGTAGGATTAGTTTTAGAATATTTGAGTGATTGGATTGACGCACATCCTGGTGAGTCTGTATTTAATTATGCAACATTGAAACCAATTGTAGAAGAAGTTTTTATGAGACACTAATCCCAATCCATAGAAACTTTATCAAATTTAAAGTTTTTATTGGTTAAAATCTTCCAGGCAATAACAATCCTGTCTTTTAATTTTAAAGGCTTAATATCAACAGAATGAGCTAAATTGAGGCAGGGTTTGTTTTTGTTAGTAAGGTAAATAGCACCTTGCATTCCAAACCAATTAGCAAACTCAATCTCTTCTGACAAATCACTAGTTTCAAAAAGATTTTCTTCTTCTAAAACTACATTACTAACTTCAACATCATTAAAAATACTGTCTTGAATGAAATTACTATATGCTACAGCAGATTTTGTAAATGGAGCGTAAATACTTTTAAAGTTTTCGTCTGACAAAAGAAAGATTTCACTTTTATCTATGTTACTGAAAACCCAATAATCTTCTGGAATTGTAATGTGTAATTCAGTGTCAGGTATTTCAACATTTTCAAATTCAAAACAATATCGTGCTAAAATATTTTCTGGCAGTTTAGTGTTAGAAAAACTTACAAACTCAAAAGTAGGCTTACTGTCAATTTTATTCATGGTATTACTCTAAATTATAAAGATTTTGTTTTTGTTCTAACAGCAATACCATTAGCATATTGTTTCATTTTATTTATGCCATTTGTTGCTGCTAAATTAACCGCTTGCCTTGTTACTTTATGTTGTTTGGCAATTTCATCAAAAGTGTAGCCATCTAAGAATACTTTTTTAATTACTTCTTTTTGATAATCTGTAAGCACTCTGTAATATTCTTCTAGCTCAAATGAATGGTCTAAGTTTTGAATTTCATCAGGTATTTCAGAAATTGCATTGTATTCTTCTAAGCCTGTAATTAATGGCTTTTGAAACTCTGGATTACTCATATGTTTTGCTGGGATATGAATAATACCAGTGTCAGCTCTTAAATGATGCTTGATATAAAAACCAGCATAATTATAGTAATGTGTGAGTTTTTTGGTTTTGAATTGAGGATCGTAATTTCTTATAGCAGCAAGAATACCCATCCTTGCCACTTGTTCTAAATCTTCAATGTCATATTTCTTACCATATTTTAAGTAATAATTGTGAGCAATTTTTCTTGCTAATGGCTCAAATTGTTTAAGTTCAATTTCTTCTTCACGCTTCGTCATTCTTAGCTACCCTTGCATATGATTTCCAAACTTCCAAATCAAAATCAGCCACGTTTTTACTATTGTCTAAACACCAACACAAAAACATATCTTCCCAATATTTGTATGTAACATTAATGGTTGGTGTAGATTTTGGCGCTCTGATGTCAATATTTTCTTTAATAAACTTAAGAATATGTGTATCAAGAATTGCAATATTATCTTTGTAATTTAAATCAGAATGTAAGAGAAAAAATCTGCTTGTTTTCATTCCAACTCCAGGTATGCATTCTAGCAATTTTGGAGTCATTTTTGTTAAATCATATTCATGTTCAGAAATGTATTTAAAACCAGCGTAAATCTTCTTATACTGCCCTAATTTAGCCCTTAAGATTTCTTCCATCAAGATTCCATGTTGTTCTGCACTCTTTAAACTCTGGAATGGATTAATGTTTTCTGGCATCATCAATCTCTTATTTACAGATGTTAAAAACTCATCTAATTTTTGAGATTGAATGTATGCAGTTTTACCAGCTACAACTATACAAAATAATAAAAACTCTTCAAGTTCATTTTTAGATCTTTTATAATTTGTAATTTTATACGGGTCTATCAAAATCTTCATCATCCATTTCTTCAGAATCAAGAGCGATCATCTCTATAATGGTTAATGGATTTTCCCAATGCTCAATTCTCTTTTCAGCATTTTTCCATTCATCAGTATATTTAGGAGATTGTTCTGGTCTCTTAGTCTGATCAGCAATTTCCCAAACCTGTTCCCAAGTTAGGTTATCACTCACCCATTGTAACATGTATTCTTCATCTGTAAAAAGCGGATTGTTTTTGTCAATAGTAATTTCTTCAGTTGGGTTAGATGTGTCAATATTTTCAGCAAGAGCATAAACATCAATAGCCTTAAGAGACCATTCGCTTCCATCGGAGAATGTTACAATTAAATCTTTAGAAAATGGTTTTGATTTTTCTTTTTGATATTCTATAAAATCATTCATCCATTCACCAAACAAGTTTAGTGTATATTTAGAATCTTGATCGATTTTATGTTTTAAGTATTCTTTTATTTCAATTAAAGTAGATTCAAAAAGCATATAATAATGCTCGCCTTCGAATCTTCTTGCATTTTTACTTAATACCTGATGAGTTAAAGATGCTGAAACACTATCAAAAGGCATGCTGATTTTTTTTCTATTAAGATAGACCTTAACAGCTTCAGGATATTCAATAATTTCCAATAATTAATCCTCAGAGGGCTTGTCGAGAATCTTTTGGATTCTCTCATAATCCATCAAATACATATCATCATCAAGGTAGGAATCTTCAGTTTTAAATCCAACCTTACCAACTCTCCAGCCAATATCACCCATGTATTTCTTAGCTTCTTCACCATTGACTTTAATTTCTGGCTCGAAATCAAATTGTCCATCAGCAAAAAAAGCAGTCCACATTCGCATTTTCTTTTCTTTCAAAAATAACCATGTAGCTAAAAAATCTTCAATTGCGATGGCTTGTGCTTCTGTGATGTTATCTATTTCAATTGACAATTTCATAGTTAGCTTTATACCTCATTTTCATTAAATAGCCTTCCAGGATCTCCAAATGATATACGATCAGGCACTTCATATAACTCTTTTAATTCAAAATCTGGCTCAAAGTTAAGATCAAATAATTGTAAGTTTGTATCTTCATTCTTTACAGTACGAGTAAAGCGAATACCAACAATTAACGGAATAGCTTTTAAATCAAGAGAAGGCATACTTAGCCATAGTTTTCTTGCAATAATTGTCCAATATTTATAATCACAAGAAGCTAAAGCGATTGGAGATGTTTTTTTAAATGTGCCTCTTCGTTTTGTTTCTGTATTCCGCCAAGATAAATATACAGACACTCGCTTTGCACTAATTCGATTTTTATTTAATCTTTCCAAACCCTTAAATAATAAAGATTCAAAAACCTCAAAAGAACCAGCATCATCTCTTTTACTAGGGGGAAGAACGTGAGTATGGCCAAAAGACTTAGGTATCTCATTATTAGACAAACCATAATCACACTGTAAAGAGCCACGTATCATATGCCACCAACGAGCACCTATGACACTTCCCCAGGCTTTTTTCAATTTTAATTCATCTATAGAGAATAAATCATCAATTGTTTTTATTTTAGATTTATTTAACCTAGATTCCATTCTTTCAGCAATTCCAGGCAAATCTGTTAAATCTAGCTTTTTTAATTGTTCTGTAGCTTCATCACCTAAAGCTGTGAATCCATTTGGCTTGTTCATATCTGCTGCCACTTTAGATAAAAATACATTTCTAGCAACACCAATAGAACAAGTGATATGTTCTCCAATAGCATCCATTAAATCTAACTTTAAATGTGCAGCTATCATCTCACAATCAAAATCATCATCTTCTTCAATTTCACAAGCCATCTCATCAACAGACAACACTTGAATCTTTTGAAAATGCTTAGACAACACTTCTAAAATCTGATTGTGTATTTCAACATATCTCTTTGGCCTAGCTCCACAAACAAAAAGACCTGGGATCTTTTCTTTAGCCGTTTTTACACGGGTTCCAGTTTTAACCCCAAGTCTTTTTGCCTGATAAGAAGCAGCTATAGCACAAGTATAATCAGAAACAACAGGAACTACAATTACAGGCTTTCCACGATATTCTTCATTGTCTTGTTGTTCTACACTCGCATAGAATGAATCAAAATCAATAAATAATCGCCTAAAGAAAGCCATGCATTCACTATACCATGAATTCTACAGCCAAGCTCTTATCTAATAAAGTCTTATTCAAGCTAATCCACTCTGCTCCAACTAAAAAGAAAATCTCAGCAAGGTATCGCCCATATTTTTCTTTGCCATCTTTCTTAGTTACAATAATTACTTCTTTGTTTAAAATTGCATCTTCAACAAACTTCTTTGATGTTAATCCAGCTTCTCTTGTTGCACCTTTTGTTTCTGGTGTATTGATTCCTGAAAGACGAAACTCCATCTTCTTAAATCCAATATTGAAGCCTAAATCAACGTCTCCATAAACAGTATCGCCATCAACAACTTTGGTAACTGTCATCTTGTAATGATATAAAAAATCTAACATATTTCACCTAATTATGCGGATCAACCATTATCGCTTCTGTTGATGTTTTAGGTTCATTTTTCTTGTCACTTTTCTTCAACAAAAACATCTGAACAGCAACAGTAGCTAAAGTAATTATAATTAACCCAGCCGATATCAATTTCTTTCTTAATCCTGTATCCACTTGAGCCTCTTCCATCCTAATTCCCCTTAATTGTTTACTTGTATTATAAACAAAATAAACCCTGAAAGCAAATACTTTCAGGGTTTATTAAAAGGGAAATTACATCATACCTTCACTAACTAAAACCTTTTCTCCTGTCACTGGTTTATCTACAATGAGAGTTTCAGTGGTGAGCAATAGTCCAGCAATTGAGGCAGCATTTTGTAGCGCATTTCTGGTTACTTTAGCTGGGTCTATAATTCCAGCATCAATCATATTTACTAGCTTTCCAGTACGAGCATCCAAACCTCGACCTTCTTTTGCTTTTAATACATCATTGACAATTACATCTGGGGAAAGACCTGCGTTGTAAGAAATCTGTCGGATCGGCTCCTCTAATGCCCTCTTGACAATATCAACGCCAAATTGCTCATCAGGATCGGTTAGCTTCAATTTTAATTTTTTTGCCAGCCTTAGTAAAGTTACTCCACCACCAGGCACAATACCTTCTTCTACAGCAGCACGAGTGGCAGCCAAAGCATCTTCATATCGATACTTTTTCTCAATCATTTCAGCCTCAGTAGAAGCTCCAACCTTGATTACTGCAACTCCACCAGAAAGCTTAGCAATTCTTTCAGTTAAGATTTTTGCTTCATAATCACTTTCTGCTTGTGCTAATAGAACTTTGATTTGTGCAATTCTATCTTCAATCTTTTCTTGAGTGCCTTCGCCTTCAATGATAGTAGTAGTCTCTTTAGTTACAATTACAGTTTTAGCAGTACCAAGAACGCTCAAAGGTGCTTCTTCAAGTGTAAGGCCCATATCTTGAGTAATTACAGTGCCACCAGTTAAAGCTGCTAAATCAAATAAATAATCTTTCTTCTGATTAGCAAAACCTGGAGTCTTGACAGCTACCCATGGCTTTCTACCTTGGTAAACATTTCGCACCATCAATTGTAAAGCTTCACCATCAATTGAATCAGCAATAATTAACAATGGATTCTTCATAGTAGAATCAAACTTCTGAATGAAACTAAACAATGTTTTTGCATCATACACTTTACTGTCAATTAAAAGTAAAGAAACATTGTTATGCCTACATTCCATTCTTTCAGGATTGGTAATGAAGAAAGGAGACATAAACCCCTTATCAAACTGCATACCTTCGACCATTGTTAGGAATGTATCACGACCACGGGATTCTTCAATTGTGATAACTCCATCCTTGCCTACAGCCTCCATAGCGTCAGCAACGATCTTGCCTATTTCTGGATCATTACCTGAAATAGTTGCTACAAATTGAATCTGCTCTTTGTTCTCGATTGGCTTTGCTAACTCTGCGATAGCCTCAACCAATACATCTACTGCTTTGTCAATTCCACGCTTGATACTAATAGGATTGCCACCAGCTGAAACAATTTTAAGTCCTTCTCGTACAAATGCTCTTGAAAGAACAGTAGCAGTAGTTGTTCCATCACCAGCATTTTCATTTGTTTTGCTGGATACTTGAATACATAATTGAGCACCTAAGTTTTCATAAGGGCACTCTAGTTCCACTGCTCTTGCAACAGTGACACCGTCTTTTGTGATGATTGGACCAGAAGGAGTTTGAATAACAACATTTCTTCCCTTAGGTCCCAAAGTGACAGATACGGAGTCTGCAACTACATTAAGCCCTCGTTCCATTGCTCTACGGGCTTCTTCATTAAAAATTAATTGTTTTGCTGGCATATATTTTCCTTAAAAAGTATAGAAAAAAGAAAGTGAACGAACGTCCACTTTCTTTATACACTCATTACATAGTCAAGTTTTCATTTTCAAACCAATTTAGTTTAGCTTTGAAGTTTTGAAGAGTTTTGACATAAGTGTATGCATTTTGAGTAGGCATACGACCATTCTTTGTAAGTTTGACTAATGGTCCTTTTTGAATATAGCCTTTCCATGGAACTTCAAACTCAAGTTCAGACAAGAGAACTGGTTCAATATAATTTTCAACAGTCTCTCTTCGCTCTTTAATTATAGTAGCCAATGGAACAATACCAAGACCCTTGCAATTAGCTGGCATATTGTCTTCACCATTGCTATGGGGTAAACACTCACGTAACAATGTCAAAATATAATGACGCTGTGTTCTGTCTAACCCAATGATAGGGTCAATTCCCATCATCTTGAGGGTATTAGCGAGCAATTCCTTGGTCAAGTGAGATGAACGAACTTGTTCCTTGATAGTTCCTTCTGCTACTTCCTTCAGATTGGAAAGAATTAAATTAGCCTTGCGAGGAGTCTTGTTTGACAACCTAGCTATGCTGTTGGCTAATTCAATAGGGATATCAAGCTTGTATTGGCGGTAGCAAGAATTGACTACTAATTCACTTAATTGAATATCTGTGTAAGGCACTAGATTTACAATGTTGTGGAATCTGCTAACAAAAGGGCCATTAAGCAGACCACCATGAGTTGTAGCACCAATAAGAGTGAACTTGGGGCATCTCATGACTTGCGGACGTGCGAGTGATTTGTCTTCAATGGTGTATGTGAAGTCTTCCATGATGCCATACAGATATTCTTGCATCTTTTCGGTCAGACAGTGAATCTCATCAATAAAGACAACATCATTTGCATTGATGTTTTTGATGACGTTATATAAGTCATTCCAACTTTTGATTCTATTACCCATGATCGAATGAAAGGTGACACCCATTTCATTGGCAACAACAGTGGCAAGAGTTGTTTTACCAGTACCTGGAGGGCCTAAAAACAAGATATGACCAATGTTTTGATTGGTTTTCTTGAAGGCATTTATTTTAATTTGTAAGAGTTTTTTAGTATCCTCTTGTCCTACGACATTGTTGAAGGATTCTGGGCGATGACTGTCAGACATGGTTCTCTCCTGCGCTTGATTGTTTATTGTATCAAAGGGTATGCAAAAAAGCAAAACCCTTATAAAACAAATATGGTGCAAAGTTTATTAGTGTTCATTTGTGATTCAAATTACCATGCTTTAGAATATGCTGCTTGGTCTTCACAACTTACTTACTTGACTAGATGCTTTATTATGACTGAAGAAAGACTTGATGTCAATAAAATAAACTGGAAAAAACAAAATGATATTTTTTTGAATCTAAATAATATTACTAAAAAGACCGACATGTTAGAAATTAGTTTAAGAGGGGCAACGATGTATTCAAGCCCAAAATATCAAAACATTTTACTTTTAAAAGATAATAGTTTTTCAAAAGAAGAAGACATTAAAAAAGTTATTGAACATTTGAACGCTAATTTGGATTTTCATAGTATTGGGGATTTAATTGGCTTTACTAGAGAATATGTAGTTTTAAATGGATTTGATTTCTTAAACACTGTCAAACAACTAACTAAAAATCAAGAATATGATGATATTAGTTTAGGTTTAGAGATTTCCAATGCTCTTATGGGTTTAGAAGTTGACACAATTCCATTTGTAGAGTCAATCAAAGAAGTTACATCTATCGACAATATTAAAATACACACAAGTATGATCAAAAAAATTGTAAAGTATCAAGAAATAGTAGATAAGCTTGTTGTGTCTTCTTTAAAATTAAGAAACGATTTGGTTTCTCTCTATTTAGTAGATGATAATTTAAACGAAGAAGATTTAAATAAAATAAAGAAAGAATTGACAAAAGAAGGGATGATTTTATATTTAACAACTGAAGAGAAGTATCCAGCTAATCCATATAAAATCATCCATCATAAAAACGGAACTAAAGCAGTAATCTTTAAATAATTACTCTGGCTCTGCTGAACCTTCAAAAATCATGCCCTTAGTTCCAGGATACATTTCATACCATCTGACTAACATTTCTTTACAATGTTCGGCATATTTATAATGAGAGCCAACACCAGTACGTAATTCCATCTCATAAATAAACTTGTCAACCTGAGTAGAGTGTTCAAAATAATACTGAGTGCCAAGCTTAGTAAAATAAATGTACCTGCTGCAATTATTAAGCAAAATACTCCTAGAATATTTTGAATCTTCCTTACAGTCATTACTTGCATTTCTAATTACTTCACAAGAAATGTTATTAATTCCCTCTAGCTCATCAACAGCATCATAAAAGCCTAGAGGAACCATATTAGTGTATCTATTACCAGTTCTATGGCGATTTAGATCACGAATCTCACCAAAGCTAATTCCCATCCAAGAGAAAGTGACGGACATTCTTTGAGCAACATTACCAAAAATTGAATATCGGTTTTCTCGGAATTGTAATGAGTTTTTTAAATCATCCTCATTTTCAAAAAGATCATTCACTTTCAAAAATGTCTGAGGTACTAAACAATCATTATCTGAAAATTGAAACTCAGATACTGACTTCTCATACAAACTAGCTTGACCTAAAAGGATAACAAACTCATTATCAATACACTTACCATGAGCCATAGTAGGTTGAGTATGCTTTGTCAATCTTGGAGCGCCTAACGATAGTGCTTCAGATATTTGTGAACCTAAGACAACCAATTCTTTTAAGGTGTGTGAGCGTAAATGAGAAGCAACATAAGCCCAAGCTCTAGCAGATTGAACCATCATCACACCTGTCTTAGCAGTTACAGGCAGATGAACTCTTGCTCGGTCGAAAGCATAATTACGCTTCATTCTTTCAACTTGCTTTTTTGCTTTAGAATCATTACTGTCCAGAAGATCCTTGGGTATTTTTGTAACTTGAGGATTTGTATTAGCAATATTTGTCCAAGCATCTAAACACTGTCGATAATTTTCAAATGAAGATTTTACAAAAGCATTATAAGCAACAACATATTGAGGAGGCATGCCTAATTCTTCAGGGGTAGCGGCACTGGACTCATCAATTTTAATATATCTAGTGGAACATTCTTGACCACCAGCAGTAGGCGAGATTGTCCAGAGATAAAAAGCAGCATGAAGGGTAATGTCATCAATAAATAAAGCAATTGGGGTCATGTCAGCAATAGAAGCATGGCCATAGTCTAGCATTTTAAAAATACTATCTACAGATTTATCTTGATTATCCCAATCAATTTTAGAAGCAATTGCATCCAATCCTTCATTATTTCTTGAATATCTTGCACCGACAGAAGCTAAAAGTTCTGGTGTAAATGAATAACAGCCTTTTTCTTCAGCTAATTCTGTTGGACGAATTGATACATATTGTACTTTCATGTAGTTCCTCTAAAATCTTGACCTTGCATTAACTAACAGAGCGCCCTTCCCTTTATGATAGACGGTAATGAGCCAATACAAGGTCCATTAATATTTTACACCCTTTACCTGTCGTTCTGCAATTACAAGGATAAAAAAAGTGAGCAACAGAAAAATAATAAATAAGCGTTCTGTCTTGGAGAGTAATAAATGGCTGTAATTTATGGATCATATAACCAACAATTAAAATCTAGTGTGAGTTTGCCATCAACAACCGGAAGTTTGTTTTATTTCACACTTCCATGGTATCCTCAATCCCTTATCGATGAGGTAAGATTTTGGAACACATCGGGTACTGCATGTACTGTAACTGCAATGCTTATTTTAAACGATGGTGCACATTATCGCAACAGTAGTACAGATAATAAAGGGCAAATTGTTTATAGAGACCCTACTGATAAACAAACATATGCTTCAGATTCCTATTATGCAAGTTGGGCCATGACTCCAGCTGTATATTCAGATAACTTATATAATAGGCCATTTGTTAATATATTAGTTTCAACAACTGGTTCTACAACAATAACTCCAACTGTTCAAGTTATTGGTAGAAAAGCCTTGGGTGGTTCTTATCTTGACACTGATTCCCAAGGCATCTTATCTGACAAATCTTATAAAGTTTTGATTGCTAAAAGTGCTTCTGCAATTGGTGGAACAGGTGGTGTAGTCTATGATATCACTTCAGCCGTAACCAGAAAAGGCGGAGACAATGCATCTAGGGCTGGATTCGCTACAACTACTGACTACCTTTACATTGGTTCAATTAATAAAGTAGACCACTTTGAGTTTAATCTTTCCGGCACTGCTACAACTGCTGCAACTTTAGCAATGGAGTTTTGGAATGGAACTACATGGTCTGCAACTGGTGTAAGTATCATGGACAATACTTCTTCTGGAAACTCTGACACCATGAGATATTCAGGAGTTATTGAAAACAACACAACAGTATCAGGTTGGACAAAAACTAGATTAACTGGAACTGGAAATACTTTAATTCTTGATCCTATGACTGGTTTAGGTGTTTCAATTACTGCTGGTCAAGTAAAGCCTATTGGAATGTTCTATGATCCTGAGAGATTCTGGTGGAGATTCAGTGTAAATAGAATTGCCGGATCAGGCATATCATTCGCTTCAATCCTTCCAATAGCTGAAGGATACTAAACAAAAACCCTCCTAACGGAGGGTTTTTTTATTCTTATATAGCTTGACGTCGTGAGTAGATACTTCTTCCAAATAAAAATACTCTTCAAGAATATTTTCCACTTCATCATTCTTTTTAAATATATTAATGCAACATAAGGTTTTAATATCTTTTAAAACTTCTTTAATTTCATTTAAAAAAGCATACTTGGTAAATAAAATATATTCTTCTGGCAAACCTGTAATTCTTTTTGAATCTTGAAACTTCTTTTTAAATAATTTCAATATCTCTTCAGTTTCATCAAGCATAATTATAGATGGATATATAATCTTTTCTGTTTTAGGTAAATATTTTAAACCATTCCATATGTATTGAATTGGAAACTCTTTAGTAAACCACCAATTTTCGTCCCTGTAGATTTTAAATATCTCGTCTATAGCTCCCAACTTTGTATCGCTAATTCTCTCTTTTAATTCGCTTCTTTTGATGTAAGAGTTTTTAGGAATAAACTCTCCAGGCTTAATATCTTCAAGTCTGGTTTTTTCTTGATTATTATATAAATAGATTGCTCTTTCTAAACCATCAATAAAAAATACATCTTTGCAATTTAAAGAATTAACTGTTCTATAAAAAGGATTACATTGATGAAAAGATCTTTGACTTATATTAATCGCATTCAAATCTTTAATATTACACCAATGATAAACCCCATTTGGAACTGTAATTACTAAGCTACTCAACTCAGCTAAATAAAAAACTACATCTGCGGAGCTAGTTTTTCCACGTAAATCTAATATCTTTGAATCATACTCAGATTCAATAGCCTTTTCACCAACTAAAACAATAGTCTTTCCATTATTATTTTCAATTACATAATTAATAAAATCATCCCAATAAGGCCAGTGAGCATTTTCTGCATTTGAATGGTTACTTTGAGATTGAATTAAAATAAAATCTTCAACATCGCCTAATAATTGCCTAGCTTCTATTTTTGAAGATTCTGGGACTTTTAAATCTTCAGGCATTTCAATTACATCAACAGTGGCAGACCAATCACATTGACATGATTCTATATCTTCTAAATTACAAACAGACTGAAGTTTAAATAAATTGTAAACATAATTAATTTGGTCATTTACATAATCTTGATTAGCCATACGACAAAAATATTTCATGAAGTCGTATCTCTTGTCAAAATCATAGGTGCGAAATTCTACAATGTCTATAAAATCTTGTTCTTGAATGAAAGTAGCGATATTAGCATAAGGTCCAACATAAATAATATTCCTTATGCCTTTTCTTTTTGCCAATTCTAGGGAGGCCATTACATCTCCCCAAGCTAGTCCAATTAATCCCCATTTCATAAGCTTATTATAAACAAAACCCCTCCGAAGAGGGGTTTTGGTTTAGATCTTCTCCACTTGATCATATGTTAATTCTACTGGTGTTTCTCTACCAAATAAATTAATCATGACCTTAAGCCTTTGCTTTTCATCATCCACAACATCAATCTTTCCTGTTAGATCAATGAAAGGACCATCGTTCACCCTAATAAGCATGTCTTTTGCCCATGTTTTCTTAGGTTTAAATCCACGGTTAGGGTCTAAAGACGCTAGGATTCTTTTTACTTCAGAATCTTTAATTGGAACTGCTTTGCCATTAGCACAAACAAAGTTAGTGACATATTCAGTTCTTTTAACTAGATTCCAAGTATTGTCATCCATTACCATTTTGACAAGAATGTAGCCTGGAAAAATCTTCGTTTCCATTTCTGTCTTCTTGCCATTCTTAACCTTGATTTCTTTATCTACAGGAATTATAACTTCTTGGATTTTGTCATCTAGATTTTGCTTTTTTGCAAGCTTTTCAATCAAGGTTTTTACTTTCTGTTCATGTTGGGTAAAAACATGAACAGCGTACCATTTAGCAATACTCATTTAATACCTCTACACAGTTGCAGACTTTCGTGAACGAGTAGTCTTCTTAACCTTAATATCAGAATTGTCTACCCAAAGCCAAGCTTGAACATATGCGCCATCCTTCATCAAAGAAATGTTCGCATCCTCATCAAACAATACAACTTCAGGATTGTTTACATCAGCTTTAATCTTGCTAAACTTTGTCTCAGCAGCAGAAATAAACTTTAAAGAATCAATTTCATTCTGCTTTTCAACAGTTTGCATAATGTTTTCTACAATATTCTTGAACTTGCTTGATTTAGAAGTCCGAGCTTGATTAAACAATTCTTCGAGTTCTACACTTGTGATGTAAACATAACCATTCTTATTCGACATTTTCTTATCCTTACTTAATTTTCGACCAAGGCAATTTATGAAGCTTCTCTAAATCGGAACCTTCATACATAACACCTTTGCCCCTACGGTCTAAAATGCGCCACCCGATCATACCATTGTTTTGGAGAATAGGCCTTTCAATATCTTTTAATGTTAATAATTGATCTAAAGTTGGTCTCATATAACATTCAACATACATAGCCTTGCCTGGATTAACAAGCAATTTAATAATCCCCGCCACATTCATTAGTTCAGTGGTCGCATTTCCTCTGCCACGATGCTCAACACCCTCAGAAAGTATTCTTTTAGATATTGTTTCGTGATCATTAACTAACCCTGATAATTTACCATCTCTGTATATCCAATGCCCATAAATATTTGGAATATTATTTTCTTCACCTACAAGCACTAAATATTCTAAAAACTTCTCTTGGTCGATTTCTCCTAAAACTTTATCAAAATCTTGTGGTAACTTATAACCACTCTTACCAGTCCAATTGCCATCGTAAAATTGATGATACTTAACTAATTTTCTGTTAAGAGCATCACATAGATCATAATTCATATTCTTCTTATACCTTTCATTTAATATATCTGAGAGGTTTAAGGAAAAAAAATTAAGAAAAATTAATTTGCGTCTTTGTTCTGTGATGATTCGTTAAAGGGGGAAAGCGATGATTCTTAGTTATATAGCAGCAATCTTTTCATTAACTGGTATTTTCTTTAATATCAGAAAAAGTCCACTGTGTTGGTTCTTGTTTATGGCTTCCGATACTCTTTGGTTAATCTATTTTGGAAGCACTAAACAAATTGCACCTATACTTACTCATATAGTTTTTATTTGTGTTAATTTTTATGGTCTTTACACATGGTCATATAAACGCCATGGCAAAAAGGATAATAACGAGCTGTAAAAGAAAAAATAAGTAAATACCCTTTGAGGAATAAAATGGATAAGTTAAACGAATTAAAAGCTCTCGCAGAATTAGCAGAACAATTAGAAAACAATGGTCACTATATTGAGGCTAACACTGTTCATAATAGATTTATTAAATTAGCACAAGTGGATTTAAACCCAGTGTTGTTTTTTGATGCTCTTAAAAAATCTACTAATTTTACAACCCTATTAAGACAAGCTCCATCAATGTACAAAGTTCCTACATTTGCTGTTGATGCTTCAGATGCAACTGTTTCTTTAGTTCAAGAATTGTTAGGGCTACCAGTTGATGGATCTCCTGGCCCAATGACAATATCAAAAATGGCTAAAATGGGTGGATCACTAGATTCTGTACTTACAGCAGGTTTCAGAAGAAAGTTTAATATACAACCTAAGAAGAAATAAAAAAATCCCCGAAAGGGGATTTTTTTATTGTCTCTCTATAATCATAAAACCATTGTTATAGTCTACTTGGTGAACTATTTTCCATTCAGGGTTTGCTTCTAAAAACTCATTGATTGCAAACATAATTCCCTTGCCACCATCTTCACCAACTTCGCCAAAAGCAACGGTGTCATGGAACATTATATATTTTTTAATTTTATGTGCATGAATTTCTAGTTCTTTACTCACCGTTTCATATGTGTGATGGGAATCTACAAACAATAAATCAGCCTCATCAATAAGGTCAAAATCAAAACTACTGCCGTGGTATCTCACAAATCTTTCACCAAAATAAGGGTTGATTAAATCGTAAGTAGTTTCTAAATGATAAATATCACAAGAGTACAAAGTTTGTAGACCCATCAATAAAGCAAAAGAGCTTTTACCTGTACCGCAACCAAGTTCAATTCCAATATCACAATTTTTTGCATACTTATAAATTGTATCTAAATGTTTATAGATATCACTGCAAGTAGCCTTGAATTCATCAAACTTTTCATATGCAAAAGCAATATCTTTCTTTAAATTAGCATAGTGATAAGCACCCTTTCTCAAATAAAATGGGATATTAAAACTAGCACCAGATCTTCCGAAAGGGTTATTGTGCCTAATTGGAAAACCATCGTGTAATACAGGGTTATTCCATTTCTTATGATAGTAAGCTCTAGTTCTTGGCAAATACACTTCTTCAAAAGTTCTTCTTAAGTTATTCGATGGTATCGAAGAACTGCCAATATGAGAAATATCTACAGCATAATCAATTTCACTTAAACCTGAATTCTGTATACGAGCTGAGAAATCTGTATCTTCAAAATATGCTGGATAAATATTCTCATCAAAGAAGCCTAATTTTTCATAAGCAAGTCTAGTATATCCAAAAACAGAATATCCAGCTCCTTTAATTACAGCGTGGTCAGGATTCTTAGTTATATAATCTACAAGCTCAACAAAAGAATTATTATTAAACTTAGTATCATCATTAACTATAATTAACGCAGCATATTTATTTTGATCATGCACAAAAACATGTTCAATTGCATCATTCCAACATACAGAACATCCTCTGTTAGTACGGTTGTCGAATAATCTTATTTCTTCATTTTCATAGGACAATTCTTTACAGAGTGAAATAATATCTTGCCTATTTGAATTATTAAAAAGCAATATATCTAATTCATAATGGTTGCTGTTTGATTCCAATATACTTTTGACACACCCATCTATATTAATTGGATCTGAAAATGCGGGAATACAAACTGCTACTTTTAATTTAGTCATCACTTATTGCTCTTTCAATTACTGCAATATTATAAAGATTCTGTGCCATTAAAACAATTTGCTCAACTAATTTCTGAGCTAATTGCATTTTGTCTTTAGTGTAGTCTGAATCATCTATAACATTCATACCTTTAATGTTATTGTAATATAATTCAGCTGCTGTAATTGTTGTTTTAAATTGCTCTACTAATTTTGTAAACTCTAGAGCAAAATCTTCTTGGTACTTGTCTGTTAATTCATCCATTGTTTGATATTCCTTAATAGAATTAATTTAGTATTCTGACCAAAATATGTTGAAACTTTTTTATTAGATATTACGTCTTATATAATTGAATGGTAAATCCATTCAGGTGATCTTCTAGACACCTATTATAAAGCGTACCTAATGGGCGCAAATGGAGAAATATATGGCTAGTATTGATGATGTATTAAATCTACCTCAGCGTAGAATTTTAATGCCACAACGTAATATGATCATGGATCAACATGAACAGATTATTAATAAGTTTTTTGACGATTTTTTAGGTAATCGTAAAAACTTTATTCATTCCAACACTTCTTATCCAAAAATGGATATCTTTGAAGACGATTTTTA
>ERZ767114.362-NODE-362-length-26034-cov-4.224987_pt1 | contig 26034 bp, 25 predicted proteins | sample MGYA00374952_ERZ767114 | MGnify/ENA primary metagenome ERZ767114 (study PRJEB28939, sample SAMN06267156) | marine metagenome | isolation source: Columbia River Estuary | place: USA:Columbia River Estuary, USA | collected 2012-05-05 ...
AACTATCTTATTATCTTTAATGGACATGTCGAGTTTTGAGCCAACCTGTAAACCTAAAGTTTTTACGATCGCTTTGGGGATACTAACTATGTTAGCTCCACCAGATTGTCGAACGGTTATCGCTGTCATTGAAAATCTCCGCACGTCTAAAATGTTATACTATTATATAACCTATCTTGCTATTTTCAATAGTATAACTTTAATGTTCTTTCATCTTTATAGAGTGCATTTTTATGTATTTTATTTAATCGGGTTATTCTAAGTCAGCCCTTCTTTGTAATTTTCGGCCAAATTATGGTGTCATGTTTACAACTTATGTTGGATTTTGGGACGATATCCCGCTTCTAATGATGGAAAACCCCTCGATAAAGCCTCTAAAACCGTTAAAAATCGGCCTTTTTGGACACTCTAAATTTATTTTTTACCAAAAATAAACATTATAAATCAATGGCTTAATATTGATTTACCACTATTTAATGCATAAGTTGGCAGTGACAGATTTAAAGCATAAGTTGGCAAAACGTGCCACTTTACGGTTGAAACGACACACATGACTGTAAAGAGAAAAACAATGGTGCCCAGGAGAGGACTTGAACCTCCACGCCCTTGCGAGCACTAGCACCTGAAGCTAGCGTGTCTACCAATTTCACCACCTGGGCAGCGGGAAACTCTGTTGAGTCAGAGGGCGCGGAGCGTACTGCGTCGTCCCACGACTGTCAATTTTGCGGTCAGGGCGGCATTGGCCTGATAGGAGACTATCCAACCAATCCCCCGTCTGCTGACCCTTCAAGGGTAGTTGTCTGCCATGTAACCGACCGCAAGGCTCCCCGATGTGCGCACTGACCCCGTCGCAGTAAAAGGTATGTTTTGGGCAGATTAGCGCCTTCGAGAGGCGTACAATTAAGACTCACGCATCAGGAGCTCTGATAAGGGCCTTCCGGAAATCCTTTGGCACCGCGCCGTAAAGATCAAATGAATAAGCCTCCCACTGATCCCCATGCCTCGCGGGAACAGGACCGCTACGCGCATCCGATCCCGAGCCGGGAGATCATATTGGGTGTGCTCGACGCGGCGGATGCGCCCATGAAATTTGGTGCCATCGCTGAGCAGCTCGACTTGCAGGAGGAGCGGGACCTCGATGCGCTCCGCAGACGATTGCGGGCTATGCAGCGAGATGGGCAGCTTATCTCGGGCCGGCGCGGCGCTTATGGTGTGCCCAAACGAATGGATTTATTACATTGCCGCGTGATGGGTCACCGCGATGGCTATGGTTTTGCCCGTCCGTTACAGGAGGAGGGCGACGACTTATTCCTATCCGCTCGAGAGATGTATCAGGTTTTCGATGGCGACGAGGTGTTAGTGGCGATAGCGGGGGTAGACCGCCGCGGCCGCGCCGAGGGCCAAATCGTAGAGGTGCTGAGTCGTGCCCATACCCAGGTAGTGGGTCGCTATATGGAAGAGAGCGGCATTGGCTATTTGATTTCTCACAATACGCGCATCCGAAACCACATTTTAATACCGCCCAACAGCAAGGGTGGCGCGCGTCATGGCCAACTGGTCTCAGTGGAGTTGACCGATTACCCCTCAGCAACGCTGGGTGCCAAAGGTAAGGTAGTGGAAGTGCTTGGTGATCACCTTGATCCCGGCCTTGAGATTGACGTGGCCATCCGCGCCCATGGCATTCCGTGGGAATGGCCCGACGAAGTCCTGCGAGAGGCCGGCACGCTGGGTGAGGAGCCCGCTGACGCCGATAAACATCATCGGGTCGATTTGCGCGATGTGCCCTTTGTCACCATTGATGGGGAAGACGCGCGAGATTTTGATGATGCGGTTTGGTGTGAAGAGCAAGAGGGTGGCTTTCAGCTCCGTGTCGCCATTGCCGATGTCTCGCATTATGTGCCGGTGGGCAGTGCACTGGATGAAGAAGCCAGTCATCGAGGAAATTCGGTTTACTTCCCCGAGCGGGTGGTACCCATGTTCCCCGAGGTCCTGTCAAACGGCTTGTGCTCACTCAAACCCCGAGTGGATCGATTGGCGATGGTCTGCGACATGCAAATCGGGCCAGAGGGTGAGTTAACCCATTACGTTTTTTACGAGGCCGTGATTCATTCGCATGCGCGTTTAACCTACACCGATGTGGGGGCGGTGCTCACCGACGGCGAGAGCCCTAATGTGGCCGCCGAGCGGTACGGCGATATCGCTCGGCTTTATCGCTTATATGACGTATTGCGGGGCGCTCGTGAGCAACGCGGCGCGCTCGATTTTGATACGCAAGAAACCCGTATTGTGTTTGACGAACAGCGTAAGATCGCCGCGATTGAGCCGGTTTACCGTAACGATGCGCACAAGCTGATTGAAGAATGTATGTTGATCGCTAATGTGGCCACCGCCCGATTTTTGGAACAAACCGAGCAGCCTGCGTTGTTTCGTGTGCACGAGGGTCCGAGTGCGCAGAAGCTCGAGAACTTGCGCGCCTTTTTGGGCGAATTGACCCTCGAATTACCCGGTGGTCTGAAACCCACCCCCGAGCACTATCAGTCACTGCTGAGCACGGTTGAAGGACGGGATGATGCTCAGGTCATTCAAACCATGCTGTTGCGATCCCTCTCGCAGGCGGTGTATCAGCCCGATAATGGCGGTCACTTTGGGCTTCACTTTGAGGCCTATGCCCACTTTACGTCGCCGATTCGGCGTTACCCTGACTTATTAGTGCATCGTGCTATCCGATCGGTGATTCGAGGTCGCAGTAAGAGTGCACACGTCAGCCGCGTCGCCGGCGCTAAAGGGCTGCGGCGCGAGGTGATTTACCCTTACGATATGGCCGGCATGCTGGCGCTGGGTGAGCAGTGCTCGATGACCGAGCGACGTGCCGATGATGCGACCCGCGAGGTGGACGCTTGGCTCAAATGCGAATTTTTGAAGGATCGCATTGGCGACGCTTTCTCCGGGGTGATTGCAGCCGTGACGAACTTCGGCGTTTTTGTCGAGTTGCACGACCTGTATATCGAAGGCCTACTGCACGTGAGCGCGCTGCCGGGTGATTACTATCATTTTGACCAAGCCAAGCAGCGTTTGGTGGGTGAGAGAACCCGCCAGGTTTTTCAATTGGGCGGCGTGGTCGCCGTTAAGGTCGCCCGCGTTGATCTCGATGATCGCAAAATTGATCTCGAATTAGTCGACGGCGCGAGCCCAAAACGGGCTGCCGGGGCGGGGTCGCGCAAGCAAGGTAAGGGTGATAACAAGGCACCGGCCAGCGGCGAAGGGTCCAAGAAGGCGCGCAAGGCTCGCAGAAAAACCAGCAGTGAGAACCCGAGCACGTCAGCTTCGAGCAAGGCTAACGCCAACAACGCTAAATCTAACAAGACTAAAGCCAACAAAAACAAGTCGAGCAAAGCGAAGTCCGGCAAAGCCTCATCGGGTCCGGCAAAGGTGAAGGACGGCGGCGCGGCGAAAAAACCAAAGAGCCGCAAAAAGACAGGCAAGTTGGCTGCGGTTAAGTCGTCAAAACGGGCCAGCAGTTCGCGCAAAGAGCGCTGAACCATGGAAGAGACGGTATTTGGTTATCACGCCGTGGAGAGCCTCCTCCGGCTCGACCCGAAGCGAGTGAAGCGGGTCCTCGTGCAGTCGAATCGCAATGACAAGCGTATGCAAGTCCTACGATCACTGGCGCAGAATCAAGGCGTTGCCGTCGAGCCGTGCCCGCGGCAGACCCTAGACGAGCGGGTTGAGGGTCGTCACCAAGGAGTGGTGGCGGTATTGCATTCGACTGCCGCTGACAGTAACGAGGGGATGAGCGAAGCAAATTTACTGAGTTTGGTGGCGCAGGCCGCGCTGCCACTCATACTGATTCTCGATGGTGTTACCGATCCCCATAATTTAGGGGCTTGTTTACGCAGCGCCGAGGCCGCGGGGGTAACCGCGGTGATTTTCCCCAAAGATCGAAGTGCCGACGTCAACGCGGTGGTGCGCAAAGTGGCTTGCGGTGCCGCTGAGTCGGTGCCTTGGCTGCGAGTCACGAATTTAGCCAGAACAATCGAGTCCCTTAAAGAGGCAGGTATTTGGATTGTAGGTACCAGTGGCGATGCCACCGAGACACTATTTGAACAAGATTTAGCCGGGCCCTGTGCGCTAGTGCTGGGTTCGGAGGGGTCGGGTATGAGGCGTTTGACCCAAGAGTTGTGCGATTACAGGGTTCACTTGCCTATGGCGGGCAGTGTATCGAGTCTCAACGTGTCGGTTGCGGCGGGTATTTGTTTGTTCGAAGCGGTGCGGCAGCGTCGCGGCTGACTGCGAGCCGCGGCATCACCACCCATAATTGGCATTTGCAAAGCGGTTGTGTCCTTTGTAGACTCCGCTCCTCAAAAATTTGGCTGGGCCGATAAAGGCCTTTCCTCCTTGCCGCACCACAACGTGGGTGGCTGTAAACCATAGGGAGTACGCGAGTGCGACACTACGAAGTTGTGTTCATGGTCCATCCGGACCAGTCTGAACAAGTCCCCGGAATGATTGAACGATATAGCGCCGTCATCACAAAAGATGGTGGTACGGTTCATCGCCTAGAGGATTGGGGCCGACGGCAGTTGGCTTATCACATCAATAAAATTCATAAGGCGCACTACGTCATGATGAACGTCGAGGCCACTAATGAGGCCATGGAAGAGTTGACGACCACCTTCCGTTACAACGACGCGGTCATCCGTAATCTGGTCATCCGACGCGACGAAGCGGTACTAGAAGAGTCCTTGCTCATGAAAGCCGAGCGTGAGGACAAAGAGCGTAAAGCGCGATACCAGGAGCGCAACGATAACGACGCGCGTAAAGCAGCTGCGACAGCAGAGACTGCCGATTCATCCTCTGAAGAGGCTGCCGAGTCGGCAGCAGACTCAGAAGCAGCAAGCGAGGAATAAGCCATGTCACGTTTTTTTCGACGACGAAAGTTCTGCCGTTTTACCGCTGAGGGTGTGAAGGAGATTGATTATAAGGATCTCGACACGTTGAAGCAGTATGTATCAGAGACCGGAAAAATTGTGCCGAGCCGCATTACAGGCACCAAGGCCAAGTATCAGCGACAGCTGGCGACTGCGGTTAAACGCGCGCGATATCTTGCGTTACTGCCTTACACCGACGCGCACAATTAAGCATTAACCATGCGCGGCCTCGCTGAATTTATCATGCGCGGCCGGTGGCAAGCGCTGGGCGTCGCCGTACTGGGGTCCGGGAGTTTGTTATTTGGCTGGGTCAGTGCCGCAGCCATTGCACTGGTCACGTTAAGAAACGGTTCGGCCTCCGGCGGCTGGCTGACACTGTGGGCAATCTTGCCCGCCATGATTATTGCTGCGATCAGCGGTGATACGGGAAGCGTGCTGTTATTACTGGGTACGTTTAGTCTGGCGGTCATTTTGCGCGAGAGTGTCAGTCTCTCGCTGGCGGTGATGGCGAGTGTGCCTTTGGCATTGCTTGGTGGCGCTGCCTTAACGCTGTTCAATGGTGTGTTTTTGCAGGAGTTAGTGGCGACCTTCAATCAGGCGCTGGCGCAGCTCGAGCAGGAACTGGCTCAAGGTGAGGCTGCAGAAATGGTATTTAACGCGGTGTCGGTGCCTCAGGTCGCTGCACTGTTAGCGACCGGCAACGCGGTGATTGCGCTGCTGAGTTTGATTTTGGGACGGTATTGGCAGGCCTCTCTTTATAACCCGGGTGGGTTTGGAGAGGAGTTTCGCGCATTACGGCTGCCGGTTGGCGCGGTGCTAATGATGGCCAGCGCGGCCCTGATCCTTTGGTGGATGGGCGCTGACTGGCGAGTGTGGAGCGCGGTGGTTGTGTTGCCCCTCACTATTGTGGGGTTCTCGCTGCTTCATGCTTTTGCGAAGCGAGCGGGCAAGGGGGTCACTTGGTTGGCTCTGATGTATTCATTGTGGATCGTACTCGATCCAGTGAAGTGGTTGTGGGTGGGGTGTGTCGTGATCGACACCTTTGCCGATGTCAGGGGTAGGTGGAGCCGATCTGCCGGTCAAGGCCCCGATGGAGACTGACACTGTCGGTTATGAGTTGAAGAAGGTCGACCGCATTGCCGGTTAACAGAGGAAGAAATGATGGAAGTTATATTATTGGAAAATATTGGTAGTCTCGGTGGTCTCGGCGATACGGTTGACGTGAAACCGGGTTACGGTCGCAATTTTCTGATCCCACAGGGAAAAGCGGTCGCTGCAACAGAAGATAACGTCGCTAAATTTGAAACGCGCCGAGCAGAGCTCGAGGCAGCCGCCTCCGAGACGCTCGCCGCAGCACAAACGCGAGGCGATGCCTTGGCTGCGTTAACGGCCATTGAGATTGCTGCCACCGCTGGTGAAGAAGGCAAGTTATTTGGTTCCGTGGGCACCCGCGATATTGCCGATGCGCTCACTGCCGCCGGTTGTGATGTCGATAAGGCAGAGGTCCGATTGCCTGAGGGCGCCATTCGTGAACTGGGCGAATTTGAGATTATGATTCAGGTGCACGCCGACGTGTCGACCTCGGTCGCGATCCACATTATCGCTGAATAGCCCCCGCCGGGGCGATCAGCCCCGCAACTTCCGATATCTGCTGGCGCGTTGCCGTTGTCACAGGTACTCTATTCGGCCCGGTAGCTGATGACGGGCCCGCTCAATGAGCGTCAGCGTCACAGCGACCGGCCGATGGTGCACAACAAAAGGCAGCGTTTTGAACTCCTTCACCTCTGAGGATCCGGATATATCCCGGATCCGCATGCAACCCCAGTCAATCGAGGCGGAACGCTCGGTGATAGGCGGTATTTTGTTAGCGCCGGAGAGCTGGGACGCCATAGCTGAGCAAGTGAACGCCAGCGATTTTTATCGTCCAGAGCACCGCGCCATTTTTCGTCAGATCGCACTGCTGGTGGATCGTAACGAACCGATTGACGTCATTACGGTTGCCGACCGGCTACTGGCTACCGGCGAGCTCGATGCGGCCGGCGGCCACACCTATCTGACCGACCTCGTAGAGCAGACCCCAACGGCGGCCAACGTCAGCGCTTACGCTCGTGCCGTCAGGGAACGTGCGCTGCTTCGCAAACTCATTGATGCAGCGCAAGACATTGCCAACGCGGGCTTTAACCCTGAGGGACGTAGCGCCGACGAATTGGTCGATGAGGCCGAACGACTGATCATGACTGTGTCTGAGAGCGGGCCCAAATCAGGGGGGCCTCAGAGCATGGCACCGCTGCTTTCCGGCGCGTTGGAGCGTATTGAGGAACTTTATAATACGGGGGGCGATATCACGGGCCTCACCACCGGATTTATCGATTTGGATAAAAAAACATCTGGACTGCAGCCTTCAGACTTAGTGATTGTTGCGGGCCGACCGTCGATGGGTAAAACCAGCTTTGCGATGAATTTGGTTGAGAACGCGTCAGCTCACACAGAAAAACCGATTGTCGTTTTTTCGATGGAGATGCCAGCCGAGCAGCTGGTGATTAGGATGATGTCCTCGCTCGGTAAAATTGACCAGTCCCGGGTTCGCACGGGAAAGTTACAGCAAGACGATTGGCCGAAACTGTCGTCGGCGATGGCCAAACTCAAGGATACTTCGATCTTCATTGACGATACGCCGGCGCTGACGCCAACCGAAGTCAGGTCACGTGTGCGTCGATTGTCGCGAGAGCACGGTGATCTTGCCATGATCATGATCGACTACCTCCAGTTGATGCGGGTGGCGGGTTCCAACGAGGGCCGTACCGCGGAGATTTCCGAGATTTCACGTAACTTGAAAGCGATCGCCAAAGAATTTCGTTGTCCGGTCGTCGCCTTGTCACAGCTCAACAGAGCGCTCGAACAAAGACCGAATAAGCGACCGGTTAATTCAGATTTGCGTGAATCTGGTGCGATTGAGCAAGACGCGGACGTGGTGATGTTTATTTATCGTGATGAGGTGTATCACGAGGATTCGCCCGATAAGGGGGTCGCCGAGATCATTATTGGCAAGCAACGGAACGGCCCCATCGGCACTTGCCGGCTTGCTTTTCAGGGTGAATTCACCCGCTTCGAAAACCTTGCCCGCGATGACTACGCGGGTTATTAGGGGACTCAAACAGCCGCAATGCCGCTTGTTAAGGCCCGGTTGGTTGGTTGACTAAACTCGATGCAAACCCCACCGCTTCCCATTGATTTTGCTGCGCTCATTGAGCTGATGGGGGGGAATCATGACGGGGTTCGCTCGTTGCTGGCGCTGTTTGTCGACGAACTGTCAGCCGACTTAAACGCCAGCACTATTGCCATCGAGGCGAATGATCGAGCCTCTTTGCAGCAGATCGCACACCGATTAAAGGGCACCAGCGCCAACTTAACTGCGCCGATGCTGTCGGCTGTTGCGAGTGAGCTAGAACAATCGTGCAAAGAAGCGGATGACGCGCAGCTGCTGGCGAACCATCGGCAGATGATCGAGCAAGCGACGCTGTTACGAGAGGCCATTGCGCATTGGCTTGATAGTGCCAGCCCAACCAGCGAGTCAGAGACCGATCTCTCTTCGTAATTGTGCTAACTGCGTTATTTGTTCCTCGGTGCTCGGTGGTTCGTCGTCAGGGGGCGCAATGCTGACCCGCTCAGGTCCCTTCAGTATTTCGCCTCGTGCCGCGCGACTGACCCAGCGTTCATAGTGTTCGCGAAATAGTGGCCAGGTTCGATGCTCTGCTTCGTTGGCTAAAAAAAACCAACCACAGTCACAACCCGCGAGGTAAACAGCAGGGTGGCGCCAAGCTGCCCCTGTTTTCGGCGTGGGCGCGAGGCAGGCTTCCCGATAGGCGTCATAGGGAGACGGTAACCCCAGATCACTCATGCCATGTCGGCAGGCGTCGATCATGCGGTTGAGCGTCGGCAAATAGTCACTGGTTTCAATGGCATGTTGAGCGGCACGTAAGACGACTGCGGTGGGATAGGCATCAAGCGCCTCAAGCCAAAGTCGTTTGACTTGCTTGACCTGCTCTGAATCAGACCACGCGGCATAATATTGGTTGTGGTAGTTCAGTCGGAATAGCCCGAAAACCTGATTAATGGCCTCAATGCCTTGCGCGTCGGGCGGTTCTGACGCGTCAGTTGGCCCAGCTGGTGTCGGTGAGGTCGTCGTTGAGGCTTCGGTCCTTTGAACGATGGTTTGCGCCAGCGCCGCCGCGTCCTTTTGCTCCGCCATTGGGATCTCCATAGTTCGCGCTCTGAGTTTGGCGCTTCACATGTTGCAGAAACTTGCTGTTCCAAGAAGTGTGTACTTCATTGCTGTCGAGCCAATACATCACAAACTCGGGCAGAAATGCCTTGGCATCTTGTTCCGAGATGCCGGCCAGTCCAAGGGTGTCATAGACCGCCACGTCGGGTTGCCAGTGTCGTGGTATACGGGTCGGCTCCGTGCTGTGATGTATCTGACTAGTATGACGTAACCAACGACGGCGGACGTGTTCGACAAAGCGGGTATTAATTTCTTTAGGGGGCCCGCCCCGTTCTCGCCAATACAGCACAAATTCCCCTCTCACAGAGTCGGCAAATTCTGGATCAATGCCTGCTTGCTCGAGAATTTCGAAGGCATCTTGATTCGGCCGCCAGTCTTTGCCAAATGGCGGTGGGGTGCTGATCTCAAATGCCGTGGTGAGTCCTTGTTGCGCTCGCCAGCGTGCGAGGGCATGTTGCCGAAATTGGGTATCGATATCTCGGCCGCTCTCTGAGGGCAGAAACTGTGCCGCGATGGAGTCGACAAAAGTGCGGGGGATCCCCTGGGTCATCACCAGTAGGTCAATCAAGGCCTCACTGGGTTGCCAGTGGCGGCCATGAGCCTCGAATGCAGCGCCGGGGTGATGGATCGGGGTAGTCGGCTCAGACTCAACGCGCCGTGAGGGCTCGGCCAAGGCCGTTGCCGACAGGATCAAGATCGCGGCGTCGTGATGCGCTGAGCGCGCGAGAATGCCCAGCGCCACTAATTTATCGCTCAGTTGAATAATGTGGTCTATCGACCAAAAGGGCAGTGTTTGCTGGAGTTCCTGGAGCACGATCGTTGTCCAACCATCGCAATCGGTCAGTTTGGTGCCCAGTGCCTGCAGTAAAATCGCTTCTTCTAAACCGATGGTCTCGGCCAGCTCGGGCGAGAAAGTCAATTGGCGGTCGGGAATGAGGGAACCGGAAGGCATGGTGATCGGGCGCAAACCAAATGGTCTGATAGGATACCGGCTTAGCTCGATCAATACAGCCTTTAGGATCAGTTTCTCAGGAGTTTCGCGTGGCCAAGGCAAAAACAGCGTTTGTCTGCAACGATTGTGGGGCAGATTTCCCCAAGTGGCAGGGCCAATGCGGGGAATGCCAAGCATGGAACACGCTGACTGAATTCCGCTTGAGTGCGCCGGCGGCTAAAAAAGCAGCGAGCGGCCGGGCGGCGACGCGTGGTGGTTTTGCGGGCAGTCTGGCGACGGTCAAGCGGCTAGAGGATGTTTCCATTGTCGATTTACCCCGATTGGCATCTGGGTTCGACGAATTTGATCGTGTGTTAGGCGGTGGGTTTGTCCCGGGCGCCAGCATTCTTATAGGGGGGCATCCCGGCGCGGGTAAAAGCACGCTTCTGCTGCAAACACTGTGTCGGTTGGCGTCGTCGCATTCGGCGCTCTACGTCACCGGTGAAGAGTCACCAGAGCAAATTGCTCTGCGAGCCAATCGCCTACAGTTACCCACAGATCAACTGCAATTGATGGCAGAGACCGACGTCGATGCTATTTTGGCGTCTGCAGAATCCCTACAACCTAAAATCCTGGTCGTTGACTCCATTCAGGTGGTGCATAGCGATACGCTGACATCGGCACCCGGAAGCGTCTCACAGGTTCGAGACTGTGCCTCACAGCTGACCCGCTATGCCAAACAAACAGGGACAGTGCTGATATTAGTGGGTCATGTCACAAAGGATGGCAGCTTGGCGGGACCCAAAGTGCTCGAGCATATGATCGATTGCTCGATCCTGCTCGAAGGCGACCATGACACCCGTTACCGAACGTTGCGCGGTCAAAAAAATCGCTTTGGCGCGGTCAATGAGCTGGGCATTTTTGCCATGACCGATACGGGTATGCGCGAGGTGACCAACCCCTCGGCAATATTTTTGGATCGGTCAGAGCACATTGCACCAGGGACGACGGTTGTCGTCGTGTGGGAAGGGACTCGACCTTTGCTGGTGGAGATCCAAGCGTTGGTTGATGACAGCTCACTGGGTAATCCGCGGCGCGTTACGGTCGGATTCGAACAGAATCGATTAGCGATGTTGCTGGCGGTACTCCACCGGCATGGCGGCATTCAGGTGGGTGATCAGGATGTGTTTGCGAATGTAGTGGGGGGGGTGAGAGTGATGGAGACCTCGGCTGACTTAGCGTTATTACTCGCAGTGGTATCGAGCCTCCGCGATCGACCGTTGCCCCAAGACTGGGTGGTGTTCGGAGAGGTTGGTTTGTCTGGTGAGATTCGTCCTGTGGCCAGTGGTCAGGAGCGTTTGGCTGAGGCGGCGAAGCATGGTTTTAGACGCGCCATTGTGCCGAAGGGCAATGCGCCTAAAAAACCGATTCCCAACCTTGAGGTGGTACCGGTATCGCGCTTATCTGAAGCCCTAGAGGCATGTTCATAAGGTTAAGCTCAGCCTGTTGTCATCGGTATCGACAGACGCTTACCGTGTGACGGATACCGCGTGACTGTTATTCAGAGACTATTTGAGTCGACGGTGTTTCACCCGGCTGGGTACTGCTGCATCCGCTCCTTGACGTTGCCGACGATCGACTTCGTAGTCGGTGTAATTGCCCTCGTGGAATACCACACTGCCGTCGTCTTCGTAAGCCAAAATGTGCGTCGCGATCCGATCCAGAAACCACCGGTCGTGGGAGATGACCAGCGCGGAACCCGGAAAGGCCAGCAGCGCCTCTTCGAGCGCACGGAGGGTTTCGACATCGAGGTCGTTAGTCGGTTCATCAAGGAGTAATACGTTGGCACCTTGCTTTAATAATTTAGCCAAATGCAGGCGGTTGCGCTCTCCACCGGATAGGTCTTTTACAAACTTTTGCTGATCGGATCCCTTAAAGTTAAAACGCCCCACGTAAGAACGCGATGCGACCTCATAGCTGCCGATACGGATAATATCGAGGCCATCAGAGACTTCTTCCCAAACCGTTTTGCTGCCGTCCAAGTCATCACGGGATTGATCGACGTAACCGAGTTCCACGGTATCCCCCACGACAACGCTGCCGCCGTCGGGCGTCTCTAAGTCCATCAGTATGCGAAATAGGGTCGACTTCCCCATGCCATTGGCGCCGATGATACCCACGATGCTGCCTTTGGGAACGACGAAGTTGACCTCGTCAAATAACAGCCGATCACCAAATGTTTTTCGTAAACCCGCGACTTCGATGACCTTGTCACCCAGCCGGGCACCGGGCGGAATATAGATTTCGTTGGTCTCGTTGCGGCTCTGAAATTCCTGTGAGTTCAGCTCATCGAAGCGCTGCAACCTAGCCTTGTTTTTGGCTTGGCGCCCCTTTGGATTAGATCTGACCCACTCTAGTTCTGCTTTGATCGCCTTTTGGTGGGAGGCTTCTTGACGCTGCTCCTGTTCAAGCCGCTTCTCCTTGGCCTCTAACCACACCGAGTAATTGCCCTCGTAGGGAATGCCTCGACCTCGGTCGAGCTCTAGGATCCAACCCGCGGCGTTATCGAGAAAATAGCGGTCGTGGGTAATGGCGACTACGGTGCCGCTGAAGTCCTCTAAAAAGTGCTCAAGCCATGCGACGGATTCGGCATCCAGGTGGTTGGTTGGCTCATCGAGCAGCAGCATGTCGGGCTCAGACAGCAACAGCCGGGCTAATGCCACGCGCCGTTGTTCCCCGCCAGACAATGTGCCGACATCGGCATCCCATGGTGGTAAACGCAGCGCGTTGGCCGCGATATCGAGACGCGTTTCTAGGTTATGCGCATCCTTTGCCTGAATGATGTCTTCTAATTTGGCCTGTTTTTTGGCCAGCGCATCAAAGTCGGCATCGGGTTCGGCGTAATCGGCATAGATCTGCTCAAGACCCGTCAGGGCGTCAATCGCCTCTTGGAGTCCCTCTTCAACATTCCCGCGGACATCTTTTTCAGAATTCAGCTGCGGCTCTTGCGGCAGGTAGCCAATCTTGATATCCGCTTGTGCTCGCGCTTCACCGATAATGTCGGTATCAATACCCGCCATTATTTTCAGAAGGGTTGATTTACCAGAGCCGTTAAGGCCAAGCACGCCAATTTTGGCGCCAGGAAAAAAAGACAGGGAAATATCTTTGAGGATTTCTTTTTTGGGTGGGACGATTTTCCCCACTCGGTTCATGGTGTAAACGTATTGCGCCACGACTTGGCTCCATCGGTTGAGCGAATGATTTTGGCGGCAGAGTGTCCCTGCTGCCTAGGTTTTACGGATTAGGGTGGGGAGTGTACTGAATCAATCAGTAATCTGCTCGCCTAGGTTGTTGGTCTGACGTCTAAAGCGCGCCGTGATCTACTCGCACGGAGCCAACACGCCGCCAAGACCTGACGGCGAGCGGCCTGTTTGGCCTGGCGCGCTAAAACGACGAGTCTTACTCAGTCAGACAACTGTACTGAGCGGCCCCGGCCAATGGCGTAGTACTCGATCTCCAGTGCTGCCATATACTGGGGGTCGTAGAGGTTTCGGCCATCGAAAATAAGGGCAGAGGTGAGTCGTTGCTTGATGCCCTCAAAGTCAGGCGACCTGAATGCCTTCCATTCGGTACAAATAGCGAGACAATCGGCGCCGTCGAGTGCCGCTTCTTTACTCTCGGCATAGTGCAGATCGTCACGCTCACCATAAATGGTCTGGCAGTTGTCCATTGCTTCTGGATCAAACGCCACTACCCGGCCGCCGGCCGCCCAGATCGCCTCAATTAAAACGCGGCTGGGTGCCTCACGCATATCATCGGTATTGGGCTTGAAAGCGAGCCCCCACACGGCCACGGTTCGGCCGGTCAGATCTGGGCCTAGCCGCGTGAGGATATGGTCAGACAATTTTTGCTTTTGGCGCTCGTTAGTCGTGTGAACCGCGGATAACAGTTGTGCACCGGTGCCGCGTTCTTTGGCTAGGTGATCCAGCGCGCGGACGTCTTTGGGAAAACAAGAGCCTCCGTAGCCGATACCCGGATAAATAAATTGAAACCCAATTCTGGAATCGGAGCCCATGCCTTGGCGGACGGATTCGATGTCAGCCCCCACGGCCTCGGCGATATTGGCTATTTCGTTAATGAAACTGATTTTGGTCGCCAGCATCGCGTTGGCGGCATACTTCGTCAGTTCCGCACTGCGCGGATCCATAAACATCATTTTATCGTGGTTGCGATTAAAGGCTTCGTACAGCCGACGGAATTCAGACTCGGTTTCCTCAGAGCGCGCTCCGACAATAATGCGGTCTGGTTTCAACGCGTCTGTTAACGCAGACCCCTCTTTGAGGAATTCTGGGTTCGAGCAGACTTCAAAGGGAATACTGATTTGCCGAGCGTCGAGTCCGTCGGCGATGCACCGGTGCACCTGATCGGCTGTGCCCACGGGGACTGTAGATTTATTGACAATGACCTTGCGGCTCGTCATGTGTTTAGCAATATCGGTTGCAACGGCCATGACCGCCTGAAGGTCAGCACTGCCATCGGGCAGGGAGGGCGTCCCGACGCACACAAATAAATAGTCGCTGCTCTCAATGGCGTCCTGACTATCACTCGTAAAGCGTAGTCGCTGCTGGGTGAGACCCGCTTGCAGTAATCCACCGAGCCCAGGCTCAAAAAAGGGAATATCGCCGTTCTGAATGCGGGCGATTCTGTCGCGATCGATGTCCATGCAGATCACATCGTGACCCACCTCAGAGAATACGGCCGCCTGCACTAGGCCAACATAACCACTGCCAAAGATACTGATGCGCACAATATTGCCCCTCGGGACGCCTCAAATTGCCTATTGCTACAGACATAGGTATTTGTGAGTGCTTTCCCCACAAAATCCTGACGCCTGCGTCGTGTTCCGCTAACATTCTACTTTATCGCGCCACGATGGGAGCAAGTCTGCTCCCACCTAACTTGTAGGATCACATTATGAATCAAGCCGCTACTCAGTTGTCGCAGTATCTTGATCGCGACTCACAGACGATTGAAGCCTTTGATACCGAGCTCTGGTCAGCGATGCACGCTGAGACCGTGCGTCAGGAAGAGCATATCGAACTCATCGCATCAGAGAATTACTGCAGTCCGCGTGTGCTGGAGGCGCAGGGTTCTGTGTTAACCAACAAGTACGCAGAAGGGTACCCGGGTAAGCGATATTACGGCGGCTGTGAGTTTGTCGATCGGGCGGAAACGCTGGCCATCGAGCGCGCAAAAGCCTTGTTCGGCGCTGACTTTGCCAATGTTCAACCGCATTCTGGTTCCAGCGCCAACATTGCTGTTTTTCAGGCGCTGCTCAAGCCCGGTGACACGGTATTAGGCATGAGCCTTGCGGACGGAGGGCATTTAACCCATGGCGCGTCCGTGAATTTTTCGGGCAAGATTTATAATGCGGTTCAGTACGGCATTGACCAGCATACAGGCCTGATCGACTACGACGTCGTGCGCGATCTGGCGCGCAAGCATCAACCCAAACTCATTATTGGCGGATTTTCGGCGTATAGCCGGACCCTAGACTGGTCGATTTTCCGAGAGATTGCCGACGAGGTCGGTGCTTATCTGCTCGTTGACATGGCGCACGTCGCCGGACTGGTCGCAGCGGGCGTTTATCCCAGCCCCATCCCCTATGCTGATGTGGTGACCACCACTACCCACAAGACCTTGCGTGGTCCGCGCTCGGGACTGATTTTGGCGCGCAGTAACGAGGCGCTGGAGAAGCAGTTTAATTCGGCCATTTTCCCCGGTGCTCAGGGCGGGCCACTCATGCACGTGATTGCAGCCAAGGCAGTCGCCTTCAAAGAAGCGATGGCGCCTGAATTTATCGATTACCAAAAGCAGGTGATTGCAAATGCTCAGGCGATGGCGGCCACCTTTGTCGAGCGAGGCCACAAAATTGTGTCTGGCGGCACGGATAATCACCTGATGCTGCTCGATTTGATTGGCAAGGATTACACCGGTAAGGACGCCGACGCAGCCTTAGGCGAGGCCTACATCACCGTTAATAAGAACGCGGTACCCAACGATCCACGCTCTCCCTTCGTGACCTCTGGGTTGCGATTGGGCACCCCGGCGATTACAACACGTGGTTTTGGTGTTGCCGAAACGGAGCAACTGACCGGCTGGATCTGCGATGTCTTGGCTTCGCTTGAGGGCGGCACTAGTGCCGAGGTGATTCCCGCAGTGCGTGAGCAAGTGAAGGCGTTGTGCGCAACGTTGCCGGTTTACGCTCGTTAACAGGAGCAGTGCCGCTTGAGGCGCTGTCGATCGTATGCACTGTCCTTTTTGTAGTACCGACGAGACCAAGGTGATTGATTCTCGATTAGTTGCCGAGGGCGCTCAGGTGCGTCGCCGGCGAGAATGTCTCAGCTGTGCTGAGCGCTTTACCACTTACGAAGTGGCTGAATTGGTTTTGCCGAGGGTCATCAAACAAGATGGCAGCCGAGAGCCTTTCGATGAGGAAAAACTGCGTTCTGGGCTCCTGCGGGCCCTTGAAAAACGCCCCGTCTCGGTAGAAAGCATTGAGGCAGAAATCGACCAAATTAAACATCGGTTGCGCGCTACTGGCGAACGTGAGATTCAATCCTTAAAAGTGGGCGAGCAAGTCATGAGCTCACTCAAGGTGCTGGATCATGTGGCATATGTTCGCTTTGCGTCGGTCTACCGCAGCTTTCAGGACCTCGCTGAGTTTCGTGATGCGATTGAATCGCTAGAGGCGGAACCGCAAAAAGGCGAAGATTTGTGACTGAGGCGGCTGATCGTGCGTTGATGCAACGCGCGATCGATCTGGGGCGCCAAGCCCGTTTTTGGGCGGCCCCGAATCCCGCTGTTGGCTGCGTTCTCGCCCGTGATGGTGAGGTGATCGGGTCGGGCTACACCCAGCCGGTGGGTCAAGCACATGCAGAGGTGATGGCACTGCAAAGTGCCGTCAACGCCCAACGGTCTACCGCCTATGTCACGCTGGAACCCTGTAGTCATCAGGGTCACACAGGCCCCTGTGCACAGGCCCTGATCGATGCCGGTGTGACGCGGGTGGTGGTGGCGATCGAGGACCCTAATCCCAGCGTATCCGGCCAAGGCATCGCCCTGCTGCGGTCAGCGGGTATTGCCGTTGAAGTGGGTGTGCTGGCGGATCAGGCCGAGCAGCACCTAGCAGGGTTCTTGCTCCGTATGCGACGCGGGTGGGGGCAGATCACGCTGAAAGTGGCGGCGTCTTTAGACGGTCGAGTGGCCATGGCAACGGGTGAAAGTCAGTGGATTACTTGCGAGGCTTCCCGGCAGGATGTGCAGCGGTTGCGGGCAGAGTCAGATCTTATTGTGACGGGTATTGGTACGGTCCTCGCCGACGATTGCCAGCTCACTCTGCGGCCTGATCAGTCCTCGCTCAGTCGCGAGGAAAGCGAGCGGGCACGGCGCTCGCCGCCGCATCGTATGGTGTTGGATTCGCAGGGTCGCACCCCGATCGACGCGCGAATACTCAACGGTTCGCCGACGACCGTCATTACCGCACCCGGTATCAAAATGGACTCATCGATTGAGCAACATCAGCTGCCCGTGGATCAACGTGGGCGGATTGTGCTGGGCGACTGGGCTCATTATCTTGGGGCGCAATCGTTCAACACGATCTTGATCGAGGCGGGCCCGCAGTTATCGGGGGCTCTGATTGAGGGTGGATGGGTAGATCGGCTCGTGGTCTACCAAGCCCCCTGTCTGCTCGGCGATACGGGTCGGCCCATGGCGGGCTTTGCGATCGATACGCTGGCAGAGAGCCCCAAATTTCAGCTTGAAGAGGTGACCCGTTTCGGCACAGATCTGCGTATCATGGCGACCCCGATGGCCGCCCCCAAGTTGCTGAGCGCTTAGTCGTTGGGATACACCAAAAAGGAGCTGTTGTGTTTACAGGGATTATTCAGGCTGTTGGCCATATTGCTGCCATTGAGTCGGGTGAGCAAGATATCCGTTTGTGCATCGAGAGCGGAAAGCTACCGCTAGAGGGGGTTTCGCTGGGCGACAGTATCGCCACTAGCGGCGTGTGCCTCACCGTGACAGAACTGACCGGACAGGGCTATTGGGCCGATGTCTCACCTGAGAGTCTTTCTTTGACAACACTGGGCACGAAAGGCATTGGCGACTCGGTCAATTTAGAGACCTCGTTGACGCTCAGTACGCCACTGGGGGGCCATCTGGTGAGTGGGCATGTCGATGGTGTAGGCCACGTCGACGACATTATCGAGGATGCGCGCTTTTGGCGCGTCCGTATTGCGGCTCCGGAGACGCTGGCGCGCTATGTCGCAATGAAGGGCAGTATCTGTGTCGACGGAACCAGCCTGACCGTGAATCAGGTGGAGGGTTGTCATTTTGAACTCACGATCATTCCGCAGACTTGGGAGGAGACCGTCTTCAGTGAATATCGTGTGGGCAGTCCGGTCAATTTAGAGGTGGATGTGATTGCACGCTACTTAGAGCGGCTGATGCAGTTCGAAGCCAGCGCGGAGGCCACCTAGTGTCGGTCGAAGATTATGCTGGTATTGATCAGGTACTGAGTGCACTGCGTCATGGGCACACCTGTCTGTTACTGAATGAGCACAGCGCAGGTGGCATGACGGGTTTCGTCGTGGTGAGTGCGGAGCACTGTGAGGCTGATCATATTGCGTTCATGGCGCGGCAGGCGCGGGGACTGATCTGCCTGGCGATGACGCGAGCCCGCTGTGCAGAGCTCGATTTACCCTTTATGGTTGAAGGCGATGAATCGCTGTCGCCTTTTACGCTATCGATCGAGGCGACGACAGGGATTGATACGGGTATCTCTGCGGCCGATCGCGCTCGCACGGTGCGTGTCGCGGTGGACCCGTCGAGTCGCCCAGCCGACCTGGTGCAGCCCGGACATATTTTTCCGATTGCGGCGGCGTCCGGGGGCGTGCTTACGCGCACCGGGCCAGCTGAAGCTGCGATAGATTTGGCCACGTTAGCCGGACTGTCGCCTGCAGCCGTGTTCACTGAGGTACTCGATGGCCAGGGTGCGGTCGCCGATGCCCCGTTTCTGACTGAATTTGCTGTCCGACATGAGTTGTTGGTCGGTCGTGTGTCAGACCTAGTGACCTATCGATTGGCTAATCAAAAAACCGTTACTGTGCAGCGACAAGGGATTTTGGAAAGTCGCTTTGGTCGTTTCGAAATGCGAGCGTATCAAGATGCCACCCACGGACGAGTGCATTTAGCGCTCAGCAAGGGTGTCATCGATGCCGCGTCCCCAACACTGGTGCGGGTGCACGTCACTGCTGTGTTGAGAGATTTGATCGGGACCTCCCTTGACGGAATGGCGAGTTGGTCTCTTGATGCCAGTTTGAGGGCCATTGCAGAGGCGAATGCGGGGGTATTGGTGTTGCTCAGCAAACCTGAATCCCCCGAAGACCTGATGCATGATATTGATCGATTGTTGGGTGATACCGAGGTAGATCAATCGTCCGCTGCCGAGGGGTACAATGAGATTGGGCTGGGCGCCCAGATACTGAGAGATCTCGGTGTTGGGCAGATACAGCTGCTGGCCTCACCCACCAAGTACAATGCGCTGGCGGGTTTTGGGTTAGAGGTGGTCGAGTTTATCTCGCCCGGCGGTCCTGAGCATAACTGAAAGGTCATAGGATATGGTCGAGTCACAATCGGGCGGTGCTAAGGGTATCGATAACTCCGCTGAGCGCATCTCGGGCAATGACGGAGGGTATGTCATTGTGATTACCCGCTGGAACGAAGGCATTGTGAATGGGTTGCTTGCCGGTGCCCAACAAGCGCTGCAGCAGATGGGTATCGCCGATGACAAAGTACGTGTCGTGACGGTGCCCGGCGCTTTTGAGGTGCCCTTGGCATGCCAGGTGGCGGCCGAGAGAGCCGATTGCGACGCGGTGATTGCGCTGGGCGCGGTGATCAGAGGTGGCACGCCCCATTTTGAATATGTTGCCGGTGAGTGTACCCGGGGTATTGGCGAAGTGGCGTTGCGCTCGGGAAAGCCTGTTGCCTTTGGTGTGCTGACGGTGGATACCCTTGAGCAAGCGGTTTTTCGCTCGAGCGACGATGCCGAGAATAAGGGTGTTGAGGCGGCGATGAGCGCAGTCGAGATGGTTAATCTGCTCAGCGCGTTGCGCAGCTGATGTCGCAGCCTAATACACTTGCTGCACAGCGACGAAAAGCGCGCCACTTTGGCTTGCAAGCGCTCTACCAATGGACCCTCTCCGAGGCGTCGTTGGTCGATATCGATGCTGAATTCCGAGTCGATAATGATTTTCGCCATACCGACGGCGAGTATTTTCAAGCACTACTCCGCGGTGTAATGGAGGATGTTGAGGCACTCGAGGCACTGTTTTCGCCGTTGCTTGACCGTGCGCTGGATGACCTTGATCCCATAGAGCGAAACTTATTACGCATGGGTACTTTCGAGCTCAAGGAGCGCATTGATGTCCCCTATAAAGTGGTGATCAATGAAGCGGTGTCGTTAGCTAAGAAGTTTGGCGCGACCGAATCTCACCGCTACATTAATGGCATTCTCGATAAGGTCGCGTCTGAACTGCGCACGGTAGAACGCGCCAAAGAGGGCTAATGGCGCTGACTGAGTTTGACCTGATTCATCAGTTCTTCAGTGACATGGGAGCGTCAGATCACGTCTTACTGGGTGTGGGTGACGACGCGGCGATCATTGATACTACCGATGGTTGGGTGCTGCACGTCTCGACCGACACCCTGACAGAGGGCGTCCACTTTTTACCCGACTGCGCAGCATCCGATATCGCTTACCGTGCGGTGATGACGGCTGCCAGTGACCTCGCTGCTATGGGCGCGGCGCCCAGAGCCATGGTGTTAGCCATCAGTCTGCCGGAGCCCGATACCACCTGGTTGGCGGCGTTTTGCACGGGGCTGCGTGCCGCCTCGGCGGACGCTAGGCTTCCCCTAGTGGGAGGTGATACGACGCGTGGTCCCTTGGTGATTACGGTGACAGTGATGGGCGAGACGCCTGCCGGTCAATGCCTACTGCGCAGCGGTGCGGCGCCGGGTGACCGACTCTGCGTGAGCGGCACCTTGGGGGATGCCGCCGCCGGCCTGTCCTTGTTACAAGGTGAACTCGTGGCATCAGACCCTGCCGATGCGGCGTTTTTAACGGCGAGATTTTTGCGGCCCACTGCTCGGATAGGGTTAGGTGAGTCCCTAAGAGTGTCCGCTACGGCAGCGATTGATATCTCGGATGGCCTGATGGCAGACAGTGCTCATTTGGCGAGCAAAAGCGGTGTTGCACTGCACATCGATCACCGACAGTTACCGCGATCGACCGCCTTCTGCGCTGTGGTCGAACCGAGCCAGCAGTTACAGTATCTCCTGAGCGGTGGGGATGACTACGAGTTGTTATTCACGCTGCCGCAAAGCACTGCTTTACCCGAGGGCTGCACGGAAATTGGTCGAGTGATGGCGGGGAGCGGGGTAAGCTGTGACGGCATGCCGGCGGTAAAGGGGTACGATCACTTTGGCCATGGATGAGCAATTAGAGACGCCGGCTTCGGTGACGAACCTGACGACGCTGTTAGCCAGTGGTTTTGGTGTGGGGCTGTCGCCGGTGGCGCCCGGCACGGTGGGCAGCTTGCTCGGTATTGTCTGCTTTTATCCGCTGCTCTGTGTGAGTAGCGCCATACAGTGGTCCACTTTTTGTGTGGCTTGCGCCGTGGCGATAGCATCAGCTGAGCGAGCCGGCAAAGCTTGGGGTGTGATAGATCACCGCGCGATTGTCATTGACGAGGTGGTGGGAGTCTGGCTCGCGGTCTTAATTCCGCTCTCATTGTTAACGTTTAGCGTGTCGTTGCCGCTACTGGCGGTGGGTGCGTTTTTGGCGTTCCGACTCTACGATATCGTAAAGCCTTGGCCTGTGAATGTGCTGGAAAGACGGTTACCCGGCGGTTGGGGGGTGGTCATGGATGATTTGGCCGCAGGGGCCATGGCAGGCATTATCCTGACGCTGGCTTTGCTGGTGATCGGCCCTGCCTGATCAGTACTGAAGTGCAGCAACCGAGCCGCTACCAGCTGAATTAGGTATCCCGCTTGACCATTGCGGCAGCGAGTGATCGTAAAGGCATTGCTCGGTCACCAAAAACACTAAGCGCATCGGTTGCTTCGAGTAATAGGCGTTCTGCTTCTTGCTGTGCTCCGCTCAACCCCAAGGTGCTGACGTAAGTTGATTTTTCCGCGCGCTCGTCTTTACCCGCGGTTTTCCCTAATTGCGCACTATCTCCAGTCACATCTAATACGTCGTCTGTGACTTGAAAAGCCAGACCAATCGCCTCGGCGAATCGCACCAGTGCTTGCCGCTCGGGCAAGGTGGCTTTACCGCAGACGGCACCCGCTTCGGCGGCTGCGCAGATCAAGGCTCCTGTTTTTAAATGATGAACTGCCCGTAAAGCCTCCACTGATATCGCTTGCTGTTCCGCTGCCAAATCCATCGCTTGACCGCCCACCATACCGTTAAAACCGATGGCGGTACTGATGATTTTGATAATGGAGAGACGTTGCTCGGCCGTGAGCGACTCAATATCAGCAACCCGTTGAAAGGCGGCTGCTTGTAGTCCGTCTCCGGTAAGGATGGCCGTTGCTTCGTCAAAGGCACAATGCAGCGTCGGCTGCCCTCGCCTAAGGTCGTCGTCATCCATTGCCGGCAGATCGTCATGTATGAGCGAATAGGTGTGAAGCAGTTCAATGGCCTCGCCGACCCACGTGGCCTCTGGAACAGGGCTACCCGCGATCAGTTCGGCACAGGCAAGGGTGAGGCGGCTGCGCAATTGCTTGCCCGGATTGTGTGCGAGATAAGCGAGCGCGTCTGAGAGTTTGGGGTCAGGGCAGGTGAGCCATGCAAAAGGTTCCATGGTCGCGTTACGCCTCCCCGGGGGGGTCCTCTTCTTCCAACAGCGATCCGTTGGCCGCCACTTGTGTGACCCGTTGCTCAGCCGCTTCAAGCGTCTTTTGAATCGAGCCACTGAGGGCAATGCCCTGCTCATAAAGCACGAGTGCTGCTTCTAGCTCAATCTCTGGATCTTCAAGCTTTTCGACCAGCTCACTCAGGGTGGTCATTTGGGTTGAGATACTCAAAGCAGGTTTATCTTGGGTCGACTTAGGCACGTTTTTTGTCCGCTGTGTTCAAGGGTTAGAGAGTCTGCTGGCTGACCATGGGCGCGCTGGTCTGGGCAGCCGCCACAATGGCCTCAGCGGTGAGCCCGGCGAGTTGGCGACACTCTCCCTGTCCGGCATGAGCAATAAAAGTGTCGGGTATCCCAATGTGACGTACGGTACAGGTAGCGCCCGATTGGGCAACAAACTCAGCAACGCCGCTGCCTGCGCCACCCGCAATAGCATTTTCTTCGAGTGTGATGAGACAGTGATGACGCTCCGCCACCGAGAGTATTAAGGCTTCATCGAGGGGCTTCACCCAGCGCATATCAATCACCGAGGCATTCAGCGTCTCGGCGGCGATTAACGCCTGATCCAGCAACACACCGAAGTTCAAAATGGCGATGTCTCGGCCCTCTCGGAGTACCTCGCCTTTGCCAATATCGAGTGGGGACAGGCTCGAATCGATCGGAACGCCTCGTCCCTCGCCGCGAGGATAACGAATTGCAGCGGGCCCTTTATGCAACCAGGCGCTCTGCAGCATGTGACGACATTGGTTCTCGTCACTAGGTGCCCCAATCACCATATTGGGAATGCAGCGCAAATAAGAGAGGTCAAACGTGCCATGGTGGGTAGGTCCGTCTTGGCCCACGAGACCGGCTCGATCAATCGCCAAGGTGACATCGAGATCTTGCAGCGCAATGTCATGAATCAGCTGGTCATAACCTCGTTGTAAAAAAGTGGAGTAGATGGCGAGCACTGGTTTGAGGCCGTCGCAAGCCATCCCTGCTGCCAGCGTCACGGCGTGTTGCTCGGCGATGGCGACATCATAAAACCGGTCAGGAAATTGTGAGGCATAGTGCACCATACCGGATCCCTCGCACATCGCTGGCGTGATACCGACGACCCGATCATCTTGTGTCGCAAGGTCACACAACCATTGCCCGAAGACATCTTGGTACTTTGGTGCTTTCGGCTTTGCCGGCGCCACGGCATCGCTCACTGGTTTCGCTGGTTCCAATTTGTTGATGGCGTGATAGCCGATTGGATCTCGCTCTGCTGGCGCGAAACCCTTGCCCTTAATCGTCCGGATATGCAAAAACTGGGGGCCTTTGAGCTCTGACATAATCTTCAGCGTGCTGACCAGCTGGGGGAGATCATGGCCATCAAGCGGGCCAATATAATGCCAGCCCAATTCTTCAAACATGGTGCCGGGTGCCACCATGCCTTTCATATGCTCTTCAGTTTTCTTGGCTAAATCCCATGCGCCGCGCACGTGCTCCAGCAGTTTTTTTGAGCCTTCGCGCATTGCCATGTAGGTCTTACTGGCCCAAATCTTGGCAAAGTAGGTGGCCAGACCGCCCGTGTTATGTCCGATCGACATCTGATTATCGTTCAGTATCACCAGCATGTTCGGGCGTTCGTGCCCGGCGTGGGCTAAGGCTTCAAAAGCCATGCCGCCGGTGATGGCACCATCACCAATGACGGCAATCACTTTTCGATCGATACCCTGTTTTTGCGCCGCCAGCGCCATACCCATGGCAGCCGAAATGCTGGTAGACGAGTGGCCTACGCCGAACGTATCAAAAGGACTTTCACTGCGCTTGGGAAAGCCGGATAGCCCTTCAAGCTGTCGCATAGTGGACATCCGGTCTCGACGGCCGGTGAGCATTTTATGAGGGTACGTCTGATGACCGACATCCCATACGATGCGGTCGTGGGGTGTGTTAAAGACATGGTGCAAAGCGACAGTGAGTTCAACCACCCCCAAGCCCGCACCAAAATGGCCTCCCGTGCCTGCTACCGCGTAGAGCAGATCGTGCCGCAGTTCGTCAGCCAAGCGGATAAGATCGTCGCTCTCGAGTTGCCCTAGTAAGGTCAGGTCGCTCGATAGCTGATCCATTAAGGGCGAAGCGGGTCGCGTTGTTGGGAGATCTTCAATCATGTGAAAGATGATACCCCAAGTGCGCGCGTCGGCGCCGTTCTAAATCAGGGCGCATCGAACTGTTTGCGAAGCCGCTCCAAAGCTTTGCGCTCATGCTTGCCGGGCTTCTGTGAGGGCCGCGCTAGGGCGCCGGCGGCTTTGCGTGCTTCTGCTGCTCGTGAGCGCCGTTCGAGACTGCCTTCGGTCTCCTCGTAGAGTGCCTGCGCAATGGGCGCAGATCGCCGTACATCACTGATCGCTTTGACCACGATCTCGCGTTCATCCCAGCCTAGGCGAATACGCAATAGGTCGCCGGTGACGATCTCTTTAGAGACTTTGATGCGCTGCCCAGAAGCCTGCACTTTGCCGCCCTCAATGGCCGCCTTAGCGAGCGAGCGCGTTTTGAAGAATCGCGCGGCCCACAGCCACTTGTCGATACGGACTTTGACGGCTTTGTCGTCGTGTTCAGTCAATGTCAGGCAGGCCTTTTAGTATTTCCTCAAAGTGATGAATGGCGGGAAAGCGGGTTTGTTCTCGTGGTGCTAGCGTGGAGTCAGGCTGCCGCAGCGTGATGAGGTGGCTAATGCCATAGGCGAGCGCGGCGTCCAGTACATACTCGGAGTCGTCTACAAAGAGAGTGCGCTCAGGATCAAAAGGTCGTTCAGCCATCAGCGTATCCCAAAAACGAGTGGTCTCTTTGGGCGCGCCATAGTCGTGCGAGCTCACCATGTGGTTAAACCATTGAGCCAGGGGCAGTCGCTCTGCTTTCATAGCGAGTGTGACTGGGTGGGCATTGGTG
>ERZ767114.365-NODE-365-length-25839-cov-3.750408_pt1 | contig 25839 bp, 22 predicted proteins | sample MGYA00374952_ERZ767114 | MGnify/ENA primary metagenome ERZ767114 (study PRJEB28939, sample SAMN06267156) | marine metagenome | isolation source: Columbia River Estuary | place: USA:Columbia River Estuary, USA | collected 2012-05-05 ...
AAACTATCCATGATACTTTTTATGGCGGGCTTTCTAATCCGCCAAGAAAAAGACATTAGAAAGCCATGGAAGGGCTTTGTAAAAACACTAGTAATTATTGGTCTAGCTGATATCCTATTAATGCTTGAAACAGACTTTGGTGCTACTCTGATAATATCCTTAACTGCAATGGCAATGCTATACGCTGCAGGGGTTTATCTAAAGCAACTCAGTATTGTCACATCTCTTTTATTTATTTTTGTTGGTATTTTTATTGCATTTAACCCAAATCGAATGGCTCGTTTAACATCCTTTTGGGTTGATGATTTTTGGGGAAGTACAGATCCTAAGGTACACCAAACTCAACAAGCCTTAATTGGGATTGCAAGAGGAGACTGGTTTGGAACTGGGATTGGCGCAGGTATTCAAAAATATGCTCTTCTTCCAGAAAGGCATACCGATATGATTTTTGCAGTTATTGGTGAGGAGTTGGGCTTTGTGGGAATGTTATTTGTTTTACTATCATTCCTTTTTATTCTCTTAAAAGGATTCTCTATTGCTAAAGTTGCTCTTCAAAAAGGGCGTCAATATAGCTCTTATGTTGTTTTTGGAATCTGCACATGGTTTTCTATGCAAATAACAGTAAATATTGCAATGAATCTTGGCCTCATACCTCCTAAAGGTTTTACATTGCCGCTATTAAGTTATGGTGGCACTTCTATGATTTTTGCAATTATTTCTTTGGCAATTATTTTGCGAGTTGATATGGAAAATAGAACAAAGTATTCAAAACAAATAAATTATGTCTAAAAAAATTCTCATTATGGCTGGTGGTACCGGTGGTCATATTTTTCCTGCACTAGCTATTGCAAAAGAACTTAAAGAAAGAGGTGCAGTTGTAGAATGGCTTGGTGGTAAGAATGCTATGGAAAGTAGATTAGTTCCAAGGCACGGCTATAAATTCCATGGAGTCTCCAGTAGTGGCCTTAGAGGTAAAAATTTACTAGTTATTCTAAAAGCTTTTTTTCTTCTAAGCTATGGGTTTTTTCAAACCATTATTGTCTTTATTAAGTATAGGCCAAACATTGTCATTGGAATGGGTGGATATGCCTCAGGAATTGGTGGTTTAATTTCTAAATTTTTTTTTGTGCCTTTATTTATTCATGAACAAAACTCTGTTCCTGGAACAACAAACAGACTTCTGAGCAGGCTTGCTTGCAAATGCTTTCAAGCATTTGAAGATACTTTTCCTGAGAATGTAGAGGCAATTACTACAGGAAATCCGATACTGTTTAACCCAATCCCTAAAAGTGAGCCTGAATCAGTTAAAAACTTACTCGTTCTGGGTGGCTCTTTGGGTGCCAAAAAAATTAATCAAACCATCCCTCAGATTAAATCACGTGTAAACATTTGGCATCAAACCGGAGAAAGTCATATTGAAGAAGTAAGAGCCTTATATAAAAACTCACTTCATTCTGGTGCAAAAATTGAGCCATTTATAGGAAATATGGCAGAAGCTTACGCTTGGGCCGACCTAGTAATTTCTAGAGCTGGTGCCATGACAATCTCTGAATTGATAGCGTCAAACTCGTTAGCTATACTCATTCCTTTTCCCTATGCCATAGACAATCATCAGAAAGTTAACGCTGAGATTCTCTCTAAAAATAAGGCTGGTATTCTTTTAGAAGAAGAAAATCTTAATCCCGAAGCAATCGACAGAAAAATAGAGGCTCTCAGTAAAGACAAGCTTTATGAGATGGCTAAAAAATTAGAATCACTTAAAGTGTCAGCTCCTGAGCAACAGATTGCTGATCAACTTCTCCATTGATACCAAGACGACTAAAAAGAAGCTTGTCATTTGCGACCGTTGGATTATCTGTTGTTAATAACTGCTCACCATAGAAGATTGAGTTTGCGCCAGCAAAAAAACATAACGCCTGCATCCCCTCTCCCATATCGAGCCTTCCAGCTGAAAGCCTAACAACTGACTTAGGCATTAAAATTCTCGCTACAGCAATTGTTCGAACAAATTCACTTTCACTGGGCGGCTTTACATTTTCAAATGGAGTTCCTGGAATAGGAACAAGAAGATTTATTGGGACACTATCCGGATGTTCTTCAAGATTAGCTAGAGATTGAAGCATAGAAGCCCGATCAGTTTCTGTTTCTCCCATTCCTAGAATTCCACCGCTACAAACGCTGATATTGGCATCTTTAACCGCAGCTAGAGTGTCCAATCTATCTTGAAAAGTTCTAGTCGTAATAACATTAGGGTAGTTTTCTTTTGATGTGTCAATATTATGATTATAGTAATCAAGGCCTGCCTCTTTTAGAGTGGAGGCTTGTTTTGGAGAAAGCATACCCAATGTAACACATGTCTCCATTCCCATAGCCTTCACACCTTGAATCATTGGTATGACTTTATCAAGACTCTTGTCTGTTGGGTTTCTCCAGGCAGCACCCATACAGAATCTTGTCGCCCCCTTATTCTTTGCATTTTGAGCTTGCTGTAATACCTCATCAATTTCCATTAATTTTTCACGCTCAAGGCCTGTGTCATATTTTGAGCTTTGGGAGCAATAAGAACAGTCTTCGGGGCATGCGCCTGTTTTAATATTAAGTAGAGAGCTCACTTGAACCAGATTTGGATCAAAATTCTCTCTATGTATTGAATGTGCTTTAAAAAGAAGATCATTAAAAGGAAGTTCAAATAGGGCTTTAATTTCGTCCAATTTCCAATCATTTCTTGCTTTAATCATTTTATGTTTATATTAATTTTGAATAATTTAAATTTTACCGGATACCAACCAGCTTTTTAGACAATAAAAAAGCCGCAAGGAGCGGCTTTTTTATTTCAAGATATTGATCTAATTAACAGCTGTAATATAAATCAAATTCAAGTGGCTGAGGAGATGCTCTCATAGCAGTCACCTCTTCCATTTTGAGATTAATAAATGAATCAATAACCTCATCAGTAAATACACCACCCTGCTTAAGGAATTCACGATCATTATCAAGCTCTTCCAAAGCGATATGAAGCATTGAACTTACTTTTGGTATCGAAGCATCATACTCTTCATATAAATCTTGGTCAGCTGGCTCACCAGGATGAATCTTATTCTTGATACCATCAAGACCTGCCATCAATAAAGCCGCAAAAGCAAGATATGGATTTGCTGTTGAGTCTGGGAAGCGAACCTCGATACGTCGTCCTTTAGGATTTGTAACAAATGGAATTCTTATTGCTGCTGAACGGTTCTTAGCAGAATAAGCAAGCATTTCTGGCGCTTCAAACCCTGGAACTAAACGTTTATATGAGTTAGTTGATGGGTTTGTAAAAGCATTCAATGCTCTTGCATGTTTGATAATACCACCAATATAATAAAGAGCGGTTTCACTTAAGTTTCCGTATCCATCTCCATCAAATAAATTCTTACCATCTTTCGCAATCGACATGTGAACATGCATACCATTACCATTATCAACTGCAATTGGTTTTGGCATAAACGTTGCAGTCTTACCGTAAAGATGAGCAACGTTGTGTACACAATATTTAAGAATTTGTGTTTCATCAGCTTTTTTAACCAATGTATTAAATAATGCACCTATTTCACATTGACCAGCTGTACCAACTTCATGGTGATGAACTTCTGTTGTGACGCCCATTTCTTCAATTGCTAAACACATTTGAGAACGAAGGTCATGCAATGAATCAACTGGTGGGACTGGAAAATAACCCCCTTTTACTCTAGGACGGTGACCTTTGTTACCACCTTCTAAATCAATCTTTGAAGACCAAGCCGCTTCTTCCGAACTGATCTCATAGAAAGCTGTACCCATTCCAAAACCTGTATCCCATTTGACACTGTCAAAAACAAAAAACTCTGGCTCATTACCAAAATAAGCTGTATCACCAACGCCTGAATCTTTTAAATAAGCTTCGGCTCTATGAGCTATTGAACGAGGATCTTTAACATAACCCTTCATGTCTGAAGGTTCAATAATATTGCATCGAATGTTAAGTGTCACCTCTTCAGTGAAAGGGTCAATAATTGCTGTATCACAATCTGGCATTAAAATCATGTCAGACTCGTTAATATCTTTCCAGCCTGAAATTGAAGAGCCGTCAAACATTTGACCTTCTCCAAGTTTTTCAGCATCAATTGTATGTGCAGGAACACTTACATGTTGTTCCTTACCTTTTGTATCTGTGAAACGAAAATCTATAAACTTAACATTCTGTTCTTCGATTGTCTTCATTACATCTTTTGCAGACATAGCTATACTCCCTATAAAATAGTAAATTTAAAAAATGACAGGCATTGTCAGAAGTCTGCGTCGTTGCAAACGGATGTTGACTTACTTGAAATCAACATAAGATGTTTCAAGCGTGGATTATATCCTAGTTTTTAAAACTTTAAAATAGAAATTAATTCAAGTCTAGATGACCTGTATCAAATCCAATCTTTTGGTTTCAAAAAATAATTAGTTAGTTTGTCTTCTGCGCTTTTTGATTCAATTTTGTATTGGTATACCCACTTTACTGTTGGAGGTAATGACATCAAAATAGACTCAGTTCTTCCTCCACTTTGAAGCCCAAATAGCGTTCCTCTATCTTGAATTAGATTAAATTCAACATAGCGCCCTCGCCTAAAAAGCTGAAACTCTTTCTCTTTGGGCGTGTAAGGAAAATTCATTCTTTTTTCAACAATTGGTAGGTAGGCCTTGATGAAATGATTCCCAACACTTTGAAGAAATTCAAAGCATTTTTCAAAACCGCCTTCATTTAAATCGTCAAAGAATAGACCACCGATGCCTCGCTGCTCATCTCTATGGCTTAAGTAAAAGTAATCATCACACCACTTTTTATAATTATGGTATGTTTTATCACCAAATGGCAGACAGGCATTTTTTGCAGTTTGATGCCAGTGAATTGCGTCTTCATCAAATCCATAATAAGGGGTTAAATCAAAACCTCCTCCAAACCACCAAATTGGATCCTTACCCGCCTCCTCAGCAATGAAAAACCTTAGGTTAGCATGCGTTGTTGGAATGTAAGGATTATCTGGATGAAGAACCAAAGAAAGACCTAGTGCAGTGTAATTTCTGCCTTCTAAATCTGGCCTAAGAGCTGTTGCTGATTTCGGCATTTTATCGCCGGATATAATAGAGTAATTCACCCCACCTTTTTCAAATAAGCTTCCATCTGAAATAACTCGTGTTATCCCACTCCCTCTTCCATCGTCCCTTTTCCATATGTCGGTATCAAAATTAGATTTTGAATCTAAATTTCCAAACTCCTCACATATGTCAACCTGAAGATCCAGTAAGTATTTTTTAATTTGTTCAATCATTTACATTAAATTTTAATGAATAAAAAATTTAGATAAACTCATCTTAATCGTTCACCAGTTATCAAGTTAATAATTTTTGAAGGCTCTGAATTATACATATTAGGAGGAAGCTCGAATGCAAGGTCATTACCAAAGTACCTTTTTAACTCTAGCGTGCTTGAAGCAACCTTTCTACCCTGAAGATTGGCGCTTGTTGAAATTAATGCTGAGCCAGTATTTTCACAAAAGTAAGTAATAAGTGGGTCAGAGGTTATGCGAACAGCTAAGAGTTCATTATCCCCATTGAGTAGAGGTGATAATTCCTCTGACTTTGGAACCAAGTATGTAGTCGGAGTCTCTGTTGGTTTAGCTAGTTTTTTTAGAAGCTTGCTATTCATATTTGAATCAATATAAGGCATCAAAAAACTAATGTTTGAGGCTAAAAGAATGAATCCTTTTTTAATATCTCTTTTTTTTAGATTTACGATAGTTTGAATAGCGACAGGATTATTTGCGAGACAACCTAGGCCATAAATCGTATCTGTAGGATGAGCAATAACTCCAATCTTTAAATGATGCAAGGCAAGCTTTATTTTAGAATTAATTATCATTTTTTCGCTCTTGGATGAAATTCATCATAAACTTTAGATAATTCTAAAAAATCAAGGTGCGTATAGACTTGGGTGCTTTTAATACTTTTGTGTCCCAAAAATTCTTGAACAGACCTTAAGTCATGGCTTGACTGCAAAAAATGTGTAGCTGCTGCATGTCGAAGCATATGTGGATGAACATTGATTGATACTCCCACCTCTAAAGCTCTTTTCTTAACAACATTCTGAACTGTTCTCGGAGAAATCCTTATGTTTTTTTGATTTAAAAATAACGCCTCTGAATTGCAACTAGGTCTCTTTTCTAGATATCTTTTAAGGACACCAATAGTTGTCTCTCCTACTGGAGAAAATCTTGCTTTTGCGCCCTTACCCATGACTTTAACAAAACCCTCATTCAGATCGAAGTCTGCAAGATTAATGCCTACTAGTTCAGATACGCGTAAACCGCAAGAATATAAAAGCTCTATCATTAAGACTGAGCGCAACTCTTTGTAGCTAGAAGTATTTAACGTCATCATGTTTGTTAAATCATCGAAGTTAATGGTTTTCGGTAATGAGCGTTCAAGCCTTGGAGTTTGAATAGACTGAGCAGGATTTTTTTGGAGAATATTATTGGCAATCAAGTAATTAAAAAAAACTCTTATTGATGATAAGTATCTTTTTAATGACTTGCCAGAAGCATTACCATGCCTAAGCTCCATGACAAAAATATTTAAGACGTCTGAATCAATTTCACTCCATTCTGATATGCTTCGGCCATTCAAGAAAGAACGAAACTTCAACAAATCCCTCTTGTAGGAAGAAATGGTATTTAAAGCATAATTTTTTTCTACCTCTAGGTACTCAGCAAATGCTTCAATTTGATCAATTAATATTTCTTGATCTGACTTGTTTTTTTCGTGATTGACCATATCTTTATATTTTAAGTTAAAACGATAGGGGATTTTGAATGAGTCAAAAACAAACACATGAATTTCAAACGGAAGTATCACAACTCTTACATTTGATGATTCACTCTCTTTATTCTAATAAAGAGATCTTTCTCAGAGAATTAGTATCTAACGCATCGGATGCGATTGATAAACTCAAGTTTGAGTCTCTATCTAATGAATCACTTCTAGAGGGAAAAGAAGAGCCCAGCATTCATATTGACATCGATAAAGACGCAGGAACAATTAGCATTAGAGATAACGGTATCGGAATGACACAAGATGAAGTCATGGAAAATATTGGTACTATCGCTAATTCTGGAACTAGAAAATATCTTGAAAGTCTTGATAAAAATCAAACACAAGATTCTAATCTGATCGGACAATTTGGTGTTGGATTCTATTCCGCTTTTATTGTTTCAAATACTGTAACACTTCTCAGCAGAAAAGCTGGTGATGATAAAGCGAACGGAACTAAGTGGGTTTCCAAAGGTAAAGGTGAATACTCAATTGAAACCGTTGATCTTGAGAATTATGGCACTACCATCATTCTTGATGTTAAGAAAGCTGAAAAAGAATTCGTTGATGATTATCGTCTTCGTGGCATTGTTTCTAAATACTCAGATCACATTACCGTTCCAATAATGATGGTTAAGGCTTCAGAAGAAGATGAGAGTGAAATTGTCTATGAAACAATAAATAAAGCGACAGCTTTCTGGATGAAAGATAAAAAAGAATTATCTCAAAATGATTACGATGAATTCTATAAGTCTTTGACCTATGACTTTGAGGGTCCATTGACACAAATTCATAACAGAGTGGAGGGGAAACTAGACTACTCATCACTACTCTTTATACCCAAAAAAGCGCCCTTTGATATGTGGGAACCTAAAAGAAAAGGTGGTGTTAAGCTTTATGCTAAGAGAGTTTTTATCATGGAGGGTAATGAAGAATTGCTTCCTCAGTACCTTAGGTTTATCAAAGGCGTAATTGATACTGCTGATCTTTCATTAAATGTTTCAAGAGAGATACTTCAGGGTAGTAAGGTTGTTGATACAATCAAGAAAGCCTCTGTCAAGCGTATTCTTTCTGAACTCGACAAAATGTCTAAAAATAAACCGGAAGATTATGCAACATTCTGGAAAGAGTTTGGAATGGTTATTAAGGAAGGTGTGGTTGAGGACTTTGCGAATAAAGATAAAATTTCTAACCTTTTAAGATTTGCATCAACATCAACTGACTCCTCTGATCAAACAGTCTCCCTTAAAGACTATATTGGTCGAATGAATAAAGATCAAAAAAATATATACTATGTCACGGCTGATAATTATGATGCAGCTAAAGGCTCACCTCACCTTGAAATTTTTAAGCAAAAGGATATTGAAGTTTTATTGCTCTCAGACAGAGTTGATGAGTGGTTGGTGGCAAATTTTGGTGAATTTGAAGAACTCTCTCTGAAGTCAATTGCAAAGGGAGACCTTGAAGACCTTGATTCAAAAGAAGATAAGAAGAAGAAAGAGAAAACTGTTAAAGACTATGAAAAGGTTATCTCTAAAGCACAAGAAATTCTTGATAATCAAGTTAAAGAAGTTAAAGTTTCAAGTCGTTTGAGTGAATCACCCTCTTGTCTGGTTGCCGATGAAAATGAACTAGGTGGCAATATGGAAAGAATAATGAAGTCCCTTGGTCAAGATGTTCCAGACACAAAACCTATTCTTGAAATCAATCCGACCCACCCTTTGGTTATGAAGCTAAAAACAAAAGTAGACGAGGATGTTGTAAAAGTCCTATTTGACCAAGCTGTTCTCAGTGAAGGTGGTCAAATCAAAGAGCCTGCAGAGTTTGTCAAAAGGATGAATAAACTGATGCTTGGCTAAGCAAAGGTGGTATTAACGAAAAAGCCCGTTTTCGGGCTTTTTTCATTTAAGGCTTATAAGGGTTAATTTTATTAAGAATACCCCTTAAAATTGCAACTTCCTCTTTCTCAGGCATACTTCTTCCAAAAAGTCTCCTTAAGCGCCTCATTAACAAACTCTGCGGTTTCTTTGCATCAAAGTAATCAATATGCTCAAGTACTTGCTCAAGATGCTTATAAAAGCTATTTAAGTCATCAAAGTTTGCTAATTCTCCAGGAGCATTTTCAAATCCACCCTCTAGAGTGCTTACATAATTCTGATAGGCAAATACTTGAATTGCAGATGCTACATTGAGTGAAAAATATTTAGGATTTCCAGGAATTGTCATTAACGTTGAACATAAATCTAGCTCCTCATTAGTAAGGCCAGAATTTTCAGTTCCAAAAACAACAGCAACTTTATGGTCTTCTTTGGAAACGATCGATTGTATTTCACTGCATGTTTCAATAACATCCAGCTGCCTCCATTTAATATTTCTTTGACGAGCACTCGCACCAATCACGAGATTAACGCCCACCAAAGCCTCCTCGAGTGAAGAACAAACTGTTGCGCTTGATAATACGTCATCCGCACCACTTGCCCTAGCAGTTGCAACTGCTGATGGAAAATTAGATGGTGCAACAAGATATAACTCAGAGAGCATCATATTTTTCATGGCTCTAGCAGCAGCGCCAATATTCCCTGGTTCAGTCGTATTCACCATGACAATCCTTACTTTATCAAAACTCGTCAAGGTATAATTCCCCTCTTTATTTATTTGGCTCATTTACCATGCATCCTACCGTCAATATTGCAGTTAGAGCTGCCAGAGCAGCTGGTGATGTTATTTTAAGGTATCACAATCAGGTCGACATACTTACCATCGAAAACAAGTCTATTAATGACTTTGTTTCAGAGGTTGATAAAACGGCTGAAAAAGCCATTATAAACGAGATTAAAAAGGCCTTTCCAAAACATTCTATTTTGGCTGAAGAGAGTGGTAAAACTCTTGGTGATGATGATTTTCTTTGGATTATTGACCCTTTAGATGGAACCACCAATTACCTGCATGGTTTTCCTCAGTATGCTGTCTCAATAGCGCTTCTTGAAAAAGGAGTGACTACACACGCTGTCATCTATGACCCATTCAAGGAAGAGCTCTTTACAGCCTCTAAAGGAGAAGGCGCTTATCTCAATAATGAAAGAATTAGGGTGACCATATCAAAAGGACTAGAGGATACTCTCATTGGAACTGGATTCCCATTCAAAAATCCTCAGCATTTAGATTGTTATCTTGACACATTTAAGGCAATTTTACCTCACGTCTCAGATATTCGAAGAGCGGGAGCTGCTGCTTTAGATTTAGCTTATGTAGCTGCAGGCAGACTTGATGGATTTTGGGAGATTGGACTTAACTCCTGGGACATGGCGGCTGGTGCTCTTCTTGTTAAAGAGGCTGGAGGATTTATAGGAGATTTTTCGGGCAGAGATAAATACATGGAAACTGGAAACGTTGTCGCTGGAAATGCAGACGCCTATAAAGAAATTCTCAAGAAAATTCATCCACACCTTACCAGCGATCTTCAGAGGTAAATTAATCTGAAATTGTTAACTGCTCCCCATTTATTTTTGGACTTGAGCTAGACAATAAGTGGACAATTGCCTGACTTTTTTCTTCGGGCAAAGGAACTGTTGAGGAGTCTTCAGCAGGATATGCCGTCCTTCTCATCTCAGTTCTCAATTTTCCAGGGTTGACCGTGTTTACACTAATTTGGGTTTTTTCAAGCTCCTCTGAGAGAGTTTTAGCAAAACCTTCAATCCCAAACTTACTAACGCTGTATGCTCCCCAATAAGCTCTTGCCTTCCTGCCGACTGTTGATGATAAAAAAATAATCCTTGCATCATCCGATTTTAATAGAGCAGGAATCAGGAACTGGGTCAGCATGAATGGAGCATTAAGATTAATCTGGATTGTTGAATACCATAATTTAATATCATACTGCTCGATCGGCATCTGAGTACCCAATATTGAAGCGTTATGGACCAGTCCATCTAACTTCCCAAACTCGTTAAGTAGGTTTTCTTGAAGCTCTTGATAATTTTCAGGTGTTGCGCCCTCTAAATCCAGAGGGTAAAGAATAGGCTCTTTCAGGCCAGCATCAACAACAGCGTCATAAGCATACTCAAGCGAACCTAAATCCCTTCCTAGCATAACGACAGTGGCACCAGCTCTAGCAAGATCCATGGTTATGGCAAGCCCAAAACCCCTATTTGCACCCGTTACTAGAACGACTTTCCCCTCAAATTCATCTTTTTTTATATTATGCTCTTTGGCAACTATCATTCACTAATTTCCTTATTTGATTTAACCCCAAGCGCTTTAAGTCTTTCTGCCCTGCTAATCAAATTACCCTTGCCTGTTGATAACTTATTCCTAGCACTTGAAAAGCCTTCCTTGGTTTTTTCAAGTTGATTCTCAATCTTATCTAAATCGTCAGTAAAAAGGGCAAGCTTGTCATACATTCCAGCAGCCTGGCGCGCAATCTCGTCAGCATTTTTATTTTGTTTATCTGTTTGCCACATAAAGTTAACAGTTTTTAGACTCATACTCAGCATGGACGGTGAAACGAGCATAATGTTCTTCTTGAGAGCATCATCAAACAAACTATGTTTATGTTGTAGCGCAAGAAGAAGAGCCCCCTCAATAGGAATAAAAACAAAAATAAAGTCTAGACTCCTCACGCCTTCAAGGTTTTCATACTCTTTGATACTAATGTTTTTTATTTGGTTTTCAATCGAGGCAATATGTTTCTTTAAAGCTAACTCATTTGATTGGTCAGCGACATAGTCGACGTAATCTTTTAGCGACACCTTAGAGTCAATAACAACATCCTTTCCCTCTGGCAAATGAAGAATAACATCAGGCTTAAATTTTTCACCGATTTCATTTTTATATTGCTTTTGAAGATCAAACTCAACCCCCTCTTGGAATCCATAACTTGATAAAAGAGAGCTTAATATCTCTTCTCCCCAGTCACCCTGAATCTTATTGTCATAAGTGAGCGCATCTGTTAAATTCTTTGCCGACTGCTGTGTTTCAAGGTTTGCAACATGAAGAGACTTAATTTGCTCTTTTAAGGTCGTTCTCTCCTCAACCTGCTCCTTTGTAATTGTCTCAATCCTATCTCTAAAACTTTTAAGCTGAGTTTGAAGCGGCGTCAATAAGTCGGAATTATCGACCTTAAGCTTGTCACGGTCTGTCTTCAAAATTTCTGAGGCGATAGTCTTAAACTCACTATTTACTTGACTCTTTAGATGATCCACTAGTTGAATTTTTTCAGCATAATTCTTTTCTTTTTCATCCAGCTTTGTCTCGAGCTGAATATTTTTTTGAGAGATGGAAAATAATTTCTTATTCAGTACATAGTAGCTAAATGCAGCTCCCACGAGTAAAGAAACTATGCCAATAATAATATTCATAAGGTTAGATTTGAATCCATTATTAATGGGTGTTTTATAGCAATCATAAAATAGGCATACCAGTGTGTTATAAACTTAGTAAAATTTTATATAGAATTATAACGCTTAGATATCTATAAGCCATGATACTTTTCAGATCACTATTGTACTTTGTTGGTTCAATTATTAGTTTAATTTTGATCACTTTTATTGGGTTTTTACTTGTCTTTTCAAGCTACCCAACTCGTCAAAAATTTCTCTCTCAATGGGCTATATTTTGTATATGGTGGTTAAAAGTAACTGTGAACATTAAAACCAAAGTCATTGGTCAAGAAAATATAATTAAATCTTCGTCCATCATAGTCTCTAACCACCAATCTACCTGGGAAACACTGGCATTTCAAACAATCTTCCCAGCCCATACTTGGGTCTTAAAACGTGAACTTTTATGGCTTCCTGTATTCGGATGGAGTCTTGCGCTACTAAAACCAATCATTATTAATCGTGGTGACAAACTAAACGCAATTAAAAAAGTCATAAATCAAGGGGCAGATCGACTCAATAAAGGCATCTCAGTGGTTATCTATCCTGAAGGAACCAGGCAACCTTACGGTGAATTAGGAGCTTACCAAAATGGTGGCAGTGCGATAGCAAAGAAAACAGGACATAGCATTACGCCCGTGTATCATAATGCTGGAAGGCTTTGGCCTAAGGGCAGCTTTTTAAAAAAACCTGGAGTAATTACCGTCGTTATTGGTGAGGCAATACCCAATTCTAATTTAAAGACTTCAGAGGTTACAGATCAAATTAGGAAGTGGACCTTAGTACAAGAAAATAAATTTAAATAATCCTGATTAAAGAGTATAAAAATATGCCTGAAACAACCTATAAAATTTTCCATAATAGAACTGCTGAAAACATCAAGTTTGAAATTGGCAGATTAAGAGAATCTGCACTTAAAAGCAACAATCACTCAACTCAAAGTGACAGTCTTGAATTCATCGAAACTTTGCTAAACGAACAAATCCTTGACTTTAAAGCGATAAATCCATCTAAAGATCAATTAGCTACTAGAACAAATTGGCATGACTTTTTAATTAATAAAACCAAGTTAAGTTTTAATGAATGTCTCTTGATCCTTTTGGGCATTAATCCTATTCATGCTAAAAGGCTAGATTCTGATTTATTCAAAACTAAACTGAATGATGTAACCAATATGAAAAAAAGCTTATTAAATCTAATTTTTTTTCAAAGGGTAGAGAATCACCTTTTAAGGGAAAGATTCCAAAGTAACTCTATCAATAAAGAAGAGTTTATTAAGTGGGCTATGGATTACAAATATTTAAGAAAAATTGAAGACTAATACTTCAGTTCAAACTTATGAGAATTAAATATTTGACAGAACAGCTCTGATGTTTTTTGCGTATCGTAGAGCGCTGAGTGTGCCTCATTATTATCCCACTCAATGTCCATTTTAGATATCGCTTTAGCGAGAACTGTTTCGCCGCAACAAAGGGCAGACAGACTTACCGTATCGATCGTTGAGAATTGATGGAATGGACTTTTTAAGTTTGCTCTGAGCGTAGCCGCCTTTACAAACCCAAGATCAAAAAAAGCGTTGTGACCAACAAGGATGGCTCTCGAACACTCTTCAGTTTCTAGCTCCTCATTAATGTGATCAAATATTTCTGACAATGCCTTCTTTTCAGGAACAGCAAGCCTAAAGGGATTATCAATATCAATGCCATTAAATTTAATTGCCGAGGCTTCAATATTTGCCCCTTTAAAAGGCTCAACATGATAATGAAGGGTTGTTTTTGCAAAAAAAGAACCCTCTTCATCCATGCCCAGAATAATTGCACAAATTTCCAAGAGAGCGTCCGTTTGCTCATTAAATCCTGACGTTTCAACGTCTATGACAACAGGAAGGTATCCACGGATTCTATCTTTAAGTTTCATTAATTAGCAGGACTAAAATATATTTTAATTAAAATAAATCTAGATTCGCCTAGAATAAATAATAGATTTTCTTATGTCATCATAACTCTTTTGTCTTGAATCAGGAAGAAAACTTAATTCACTCTCAACAAACTCAAACCTAAAGAAGAATCTGCCGCCATACTTAGAGAGCGCAAAAATTGAACTTAGATTTAACTTAGAAGCTTTATCGATTAATAACTCCATTAATCTTGTTGATGTATCTGTATTGTGAAAACTCTTATTCACAACAAGTGCATATATTTCGCCAACGTTCTCATCTTGATATAGTTTTAGACCAGCACAGGCAATAATTTGATTATCTTTCTCTATGCAAACAAAGTCATCAATACAACTGTCAATGGTTTCATAGCTTCTTTCTAATAACCTACCTTCTTCAACAAAAGGTTGCATTAATTCGATAATTTGCCTTGCTTTACTCAACTTGAAGCCTTAATTGCTATTAGAAGCGGGTTATTTTAGTCTAAAATTTGTATTTTTTTGATAATTTAAAAGCAATGTCAAACACTAGAAAATATTCCTCAGTTGTAATTGATGGTTATGAGAGAGCTGCATCCAGAGCAATGCTTTACCCTGTTGGCTTTAAAAAAGAAGATTTTAAAAAGCCACAAGTTGGAATTGCATCAACCTGGTCAATGGTTACGCCATGCAATATGCATATCAATGATTTAGCTAGCGAAGCCGAAAAAGGCGTAAATAGTGCTGGAGGAAAAGCTGTTGTTTTCAATACAATCACTATTTCAGATGGCATCTCAATGGGGTCGGAAGGCATGAAATATTCACTTGTTTCTAGAGAGGTGATTGCTGATTCAATTGAAACAGTAACGGCCTGTCAAGGGTTTGATGGGGTTGTTGCAATTGGTGGATGTGATAAAAATATGCCTGGATGCGTCATGGGGCTTGCTAGACTGAACCGCCCTTCTGTTTTTGTTTATGGCGGAACCATTCAGCCTGGAGCTAATCATACTGATATTGTGAGTGTTTTTGAGGCTGTTGGTAAAAGAGCGAATAATGATATTAATGATATAGAACTTGAACAGATTGAGTCCACTGCCATTCCTGGCCCAGGCTCATGTGGCGGAATGTATACAGCCAATACTATGGCCTCTGCAATAGAGGCACTTGGAATGAGTCTTCCAAATTCGTCCTCTCAGGATGCAATATCTGATGACAAAAATACAGATTGCTCTAGGGCTGGTGAGGCTGTATTAAACCTATTAGAGAAAGATATAAAGCCGAGTGACATTATGACCAAGAAAGCCTTTGAAAACGCCATCACTCTGATTATTACACTTGGTGGATCAACGAATGCTGTGCTCCATTTAATCGCCATGGCGGATGCTATTAATGTTGACCTTACCATCGATGATTTTACGCGAATTGGTGCCAATGTCCCTGTTCTAGCAGATCTTAAGCCATCGGGCAAATACATGATGAGTGAACTGGTTCAAATTGGCGGAACATTGCCGTTAATGAAAATGCTTTTAGACGCGGGTATGCTTCATGGAGAATGCATGACAGTAACTGGTAAAACTTTAGCTGAAAACTTACAGAATGTTCAGCCGTATGATGCTGACCAAGAAATTATTATGCCTTTAGATAAACCCATCAAAAAGGATTCTCACTTAAGAATTCTAAGAGGCAATCTTGCAACTGAAGGTGCTGTTGCTAAAATCACTGGCAAAGAAGGTTTAACTTTTAGGGGTAATGCTAAAACATTTGGATGTGAGGAGGACGCCCTTCAAGCTGTCCTGAAAGATCAAATTGTTGAAGGAGACGTTATTGTTATTCGATACGAGGGGCCTAAAGGAGGTCCAGGTATGAGAGAAATGTTAGCTCCTACTTCAGCTGTTATGGGGAAAGGTCTCGGCGGAAAAGTTGCGCTCATTACTGATGGAAGATTTTCAGGGGGAACTCACGGATTTGTAGTAGGACATATTACACCTGAAGCATATACTGGTGGCACTCTTGCTGTTATTGAGGATGGTGATGAAATTCTAATTGATGCTGAAAATAATCGTCTTGAACTCATCGTGGATGAGTCCATTATTAACCAAAGACTTTCAAATTGGAAGCAGCCCAAACCAAGGTACACAAAAGGTGTTCTTGCTAAATATGCAAAGCTTGCTCAATCGGCTTCTCGAGGCGCAATAACTGAATAACTTTGAAAATGATTAATGAACTGGAACGAATTCAATCTTCCTATCATCAAGATTGACTGAGGCCACTTTAACTTTAATCGTATCACCTAAACGATAAATTTTTCCGCCTCTTTGGCCCTTAAGTTGATGATGAACGTCGTCAAAATTAAAGTAGTCTTCCTTTAAATCGCGAACACTCACTAGGCCCTCAACAAAAATATCTGAAAGCTCTACAAATAGTCCAAATCCAGCAACACCTGAAATGACGCCGCTAAAGCTGTCTCCCACTTTATCTCTCATATATTCACACTTAAGCCACTGCTCAACATCACGTGAAGCATCATCTGCCCTTCTCTCAGTCATCGAAAGATGAGTACCCATTTCAGCCATTCTTTGAGATTGCTCACGTTTTTTATTTGATAGAGACCTTTTAATAGCTCTGTGAACTAGAAGATCTGGGTAGCGACGAATTGGAGATGTGAAATGAGCATAATCTTCAAAAGCTAAACCAAAATGACCTTCGTTCTTGGGGGTATAGGTTGCCTGTTTCATGGTTCTTAAGACGACAGTTTTAATAATATTCTCGTCTTCTCTGCCTATCGCCTTTTTAAGTAATTTGGCAAAGTCACTGGTGTCTGGCTCAAGCCCTCCATCCAGCCTAAGATCAATTGCAGTTAAAAATTGCCTAGTAATTTCTACCTTTTCAGGGGTTGGCTTTGGATGAACGCGATACAAAAAGTCTTCATTTTCACTTTGAAGATATTTCGCAGCTGCCTGATTAGCCATCAACATACATTCTTCAATTAACTTGTGGGCATCATTCCTTTTGCGGGCAACAATGTTTTCAATTTTTCCTTTGTCATCAAATAGAATTTGGCTTTCAATTCTATCAAAATCCATGACACCTCTTTTTTGCCTTGAAATCCTGAGGGTTTTGTAAAGTCCATACAAATAGTCCACATTTTCTTTAATTCTGCTGTATTTCTTTCTGAGTGGACTCTCCTTATTCTCTAGCATCTCATTAACCTCTGTATAGGTTAAACGGGCATGGGATAGCATGACTGCTGGGTAAAACTTATAATTCAAAAGTGATCCTAAGGAATCAATCTCCATTTCACAGGCCATACATAGCCTTTCGACTTTTGGGTTAAGAGAGCATAGTCCATTAGAGATCGCCTCAGGCAGCATAGGAACAACTCTATGGGGAAAATAAACAGAGTTTCCTCTCTCTAAAGACTCGCTATCAAGCTCAGTACCTTCTTTAACATAATGAGATACATCTGCGATAGCAACAATTAATTTCCATCCATTCTCTGATGGAATCGCATAAACAGCATCATCAAAGTCTCTTGAATCTTCGCCATCAATTGTGACCAGCTCTAAATTTGTAATATCAACTCGATTTTTTTTATCCTTTGGCATCACTTTAGTTGGAAGATTTGCTGACTCTTGTAGGGCTTTTTCTCCAAAAGTAGATGGAATTTGGTGGCGATGAATAGCAGAGTCAACCTCGACACCTTCATCTAAATAATTTCCAAGGATTGAAGTCACTCTTCCTGTGGCATTTTTTTCGAGGGTTGGAGAGGTTAATACTTCTATCACAACGACTTGGTTATCTTTACATCCCTCTAAAAGCTTCACAATCTGTATTTCGTGTTTGATGCGCTTATCATCGACAATAACATAACTTCTTTGATGATCAATATGAAGTCTTCCAACGAGTGTACTAACCGTCTCTGTAACTTCAACAATTTCTGCATCGAGTTTTCGATTGAGAAGACGCACCTTGACCTTGTCCCCATGAAATGCCAACTTCATTTGTTGACTTGAAAGCCTCAAATCTTTGCCCCCTTTGTCCAATGCGACAAAACCAAATCCCTTAGGGTTAGCTATGACGGTTCCAGATAGAAGGCCTCTGTTAGAAAAAGGGCGATAAACGCCACTTTTGTTGCAACTTAACTGTTTGTCCCTGACCATTGCCCTTAATCGTCTTTCAAAGGCTTTTTTTTGGTCATCCTCAAGAGACAGGAGTTCAAAAAGCTGACGTTTACTTTTGGGTTTTTCTTGAATAAAACTTAAAATATGTTCTCGAGATGGAATCGGGCTTTCATATTTTTCCGCTTCACGATGATAGTGAGGGTCTGACATAATGTGCTAAGTATAAAGCAAGCTTAGGATATTTGAAGATTATTCAAATGGATTTTTTAATATCAATGTTTCATCTCTATCAGGACCTGTTGAAAGGATGTCAACTGGAATTTGACTTAGCTCTTCAATTTTCTTAATATAGTTTTGTGCCTCCATAGGTAAATCATCAAAGGAATGTGTTCCAATGGTTGAAGTTTTCCAGCCTGGCATTTCTATATAAATTGGTTTTGCGGCATCATACCCTTCTGCAGAAAATGGAGGGATTGTAGTCTGCTGACCATCTATCTCATAAGCAATACAAATCTTAATTAAGTCTAAATCGTCCATTACATCAAGCTTAGTCAAGCAGATTCCGCTAACAGCATTAAGCTTGAATGAGCGATTTAATATGACTAAATCGAGCCATCCACATCGCCTTTGACGACCTGTTGTCGCTCCAAACTCATGCCCTTTTTTACAAAGCTCCCTTCCGATAGGGTCTCCCTGGTCTGTATTTACATCATAATCAAGCTCTGTAGGAAATGGCCCCCCTCCAACTCGGGTTGTATAAGCCTTAACAATCCCCAATACATAGTCAATATCCCTAACGCCGACTCCAGAACCCGTTACAGCGCCTCCTGATGTGGTGTTTGAAGACGTTACAAAGGGGTATGTTCCTTGATCAATGTCCAAAAGCGCTCCCTGAGCTCCTTCAAATAGGATATTTTCAGAGTTTTTCATTTGCTGGTGAAGTTCATCAGCAACATCCATAATCATTGGCTTTATTGACTTTGCCTGCTCCAGTGCTTCTGACAACACTGTCTCAAAATCGACAATTGATTGCTGATAATAATTTTTTAAACTGAAGTTATGATAGTCGACGACCTCTTTTAGTTTTACTGAAAATAACTCTTCGTCCAATAAATCGCCTACTCGAAGTCCCCTTCTAGCAACTTTGTCTTCATAAGCAGGACCAATTCCATTTCCTGTAGTTCCTATAGCAGCTTTGCCTCTATGGGCTTCACGTGCGTTATCAAGTTCTATGTGATAAGGAAGAATTAATGGGCATCCTGGGCTTATTTTTAACCTAGACTTAACCTCAACGCCTGACTCTTCAAGCTCATTCATCTCTTTAAGAAGAGCAGTCATTGATAAAACTACGCCATGGCCAATATAGCAGTTAACATTACTCCTTAGAATGCCTGATGGAATAAGGTGCAATACTGTTTTCTTGCCATCTATCACCAAGGTATGTCCAGCATTATGTCCACCCTGAAAACGAACTACAGAGCTCACTTTGTCAGTAATCAAATCAACAATCTTCCCTTTACCTTCATCACCCCACTGAGTACCAATGATTACTACATTTTTTCCCATACTATTTCTTTAATCTCCATTTTCCATTTTCTTGAATAAAATCAACTTCAGTTGAACCATTTAAATCTGTTTTAATGATGTGTCCCTTTGATCTAAGGTCATTTATAAATTCAATAAAGTCTGGATTATCAATGTTTGGCGCATTTAGAGCCTTACTTTGATTAATTGAATGTTCTTGCTGATGAATTAAAAACTTAAGATCAAAAGAAAAGCCTGTAGCCTCTCTATTAGAATCAAATGATTTACTTAGCGCATCGTATCTACCGCCTTGAGCAATCGCCTTAGAAAACTTATCACTGTATGCGGCAAATACAACTCCATCGTGATATTCATAGGCTTTCACTTCACCCAAATCAAACATTAAATCAAGGTTTTTATCTTTGAAAAAATCATTGAGTTTAACTAAATCATTAATTGCATCGACTATTGCTGGAATACTCTTAAATATATCATTAGCCGTTTCAAGTACTTTTTCATTGCCATCAAGAGAGATAAGGGATTTAAATTTATCAGCCTCTTTAATCTTTGTGCTGTGAAGAAAACTTTCAAGGTCTGGAAGTGACTTTCTTCTAAAAATATCTCTTAGCTCAGCAATCTCTTTACTTGGAAGATTTACAGAGGCGCATAGCGCATTAAAAATTGCTGTATTGCCAAGGCTTAATGTTATATTTTTTATATTTAAAAGCTCTAGAGATGAGAGCATTAAGACAATGACCTCTATATCTGCATCAATACCTTTGTGTCCATAAAGTTCTGCGCCCGCTTGAATGGGAGATCTGGATGCATAGAAGTCATCTGCCTTTGTTTGCAGAATTGCATTGATATAGCAGTAACGACTAATGCTATTAGGCGCTGCATGTTTAGAGTCAATTCTTGCAATTTGCGGGGTTATATCAGAGTGCACTCCAAGCATACGCGTTGAAGCTGAATCTAAAAATTTAAAGGTCTTATCATCTATAGACTTTGAATTTAAAACCAAGGTGTCTGAATACTCAATCATTGGAGGAACAACAATGTTGTACCCCCAACTTTGATATAAATCTAATAAATTTCTTCTAGTAGTTTCAAAAGCAATGGCTTCATCACCGGTGAGCTCGTCAATGCCCTCAGGTAATTGCCAATTACTCATAGCCCGAATTATTTAGATGGGTTGAAGTAACGGAAGAACTCAGAATCTGGATTAAGAACAAGGATATCTCCCTGATCACTAAACGATTTCTTATAAGACTCAAGTGAGCGATAGAAAGAGTAGAAATCCACATCTTGGCTATATGCCTCTGCATAATTACTCGCAGAGATAGCATCACCCTCACCACGAATCTTTTCAGAGTCACGATAAGCGTTGGCTAAGATGATTGTTCTTTCCTTGTCTGCAAAGGCTTGAATTTTTTCAGCCTCCTCAGCGCCCTCTGAACGGAATTTATTAGCGATACTTTTTCTCTCTGTTTCCATTCGACTATAGACCGAGTTTCTAACTTCCTGAGCAAGCTCAATTCGTTTAATACGAACGTCTATAACTTCAATACCAAATTCATCTTCAGCGATCGTTTTAAGCTTTGTTTTTACAGTTGCCATAATAGCTTCACGCTCGTCTGAGACTACCTCAATAATAGTTCGCTTTGAAAACTCAGTTCTTAGTGCATCCTGGTTGTTTTGAGCAAGCCTTAGGTTTGCTGAAGCCATTGCACCACCCGTTGAAATATAAAACTTCTCAGTATCTACAATACGCCATTTCACATAAGAATCCACAACAACGTTTTTCTTTTCAACTGTTAAGAATGATTCTGCTGCGGAATCTAGAGTTTGAATACGTTTATCAAACGAGACAACATTGTTGACAAATGGTGTCTTAAACTTCAGTCCAGGTTTATTTTCAACAGAGACAATTTCACCAAGCCTCAATTTAATTGCCACTTGAGTTTCATTAACCGTATAAAGACTCGATGAAAGAAGAATTACCAATAATGCAATTGCTATAATAATTAATTTTTTCATTATCTATTCTCCCTTGAACGTAAAACACCTTGATCATTTGAGCTTCCAGATGGTGTTTGCTGGAAAGAATTGCCTGTAGAAGAAGATTTAGGTGTTCTTGAAGAGTTAATAAGTTTATCAATTGGCAAATACATCATTGAATTTGAACTAGAATCAACAATCACTTTATTTGTAGAACTAAAGACATCTTCAAGCGTCTCTCTATATAAACGCTCTCTAGTAACATCAGGAGCTTTCGTATATTCAGTGAGTATTTGGTTGAAGCGATAAGCCTCACCTTCAGACTTTGAGACCACTTCAGACTTATAAGCCTCTGCCTCTGCGAGAAGTCTTTGGCTAGCACCACGAGCTTTAGGAACAATATCATTTGCATAAGCTCTCGCTTCGTTTATGTATCTCTGCTCATCTTCCCTTGCCTTTACAACATCATCAAATGCTGCTTTAAGTTGAATTGGAGGTTGAGCATCCTGCATAGTAACAGCAGTAATCATAAGCCCAGTATTGTATTCGTTTAAAAGTGCTTGTGAAGCAACTTTAACTTCTTGAGCAACCTGCTCTCGACCAGTTGTTAAAACATAATCCATTGTATTGTCACCCACAACCTGCCTGATAACGCTTTGAACCACATGACTAAGTGTCAATTCAGGTTGAAATACATTAAATAAGAATGCCTGAGCATCTGCAACCTTGTATTGAACCGCCAACTTAACATCAACCATATTTTCATCTTTGGTCAGCATGAGTGATTCTGAGCTTACACCACCACTGTAGGAATTTTGAACATTTCTAAAACCAATTTCTGCAGAACGAATCTGTTCAACATTTATCTTATATACCGATTCAACTGGATAAGGAATGTGCCAGTGAGGTCCTTGAGTAGCTGAAGTCTGAAAAGCACCAAAACGCAATACAACTCCTCTCTCAGCAGGATCAACAATATAAATTCCTGTTGCCATCCAAAGTATGAATGCAAGAATTATGATGTACTTAAAGCTTCCTTTTGCAGTTTTGCTAGCACCAGAGTTTCCTGATGAGCTCCCTGAAGACTTTCCACCAAAAGCACTATTAAATTTATTCTTAAAATCTTTAATAACCTCATCAAGCTCAGGAGGAGTTTGATTATTGTTATCATTCCAAGCCATTGAGGCTCCTTTTTTATTATTATTCACGCAGTTTCCTTAAATAATTTAAGTTAATGTAAAGATATGGTCAAAGATGAAAAAAACAAGTGCTTAAATGTGGTAAGCAAAAATTTATTAATCTCTCATTAAAAAACCAAAAATTTATTTTACCTAATAAAGGTTTCAAAAAGTTTGATTTAGATAGTAATAAAGTTTGAAAATCTGGGGCATTTTTGAATTATATATAATGATAAAATATGATTTTTATATTGACACTAACTTTATGAAGAAGTTTTTAATATTTGTTATTTTAATGTTAGTTCATTTTTCCATAAATGCTGAAGGAATAAGTCTAAATTGCTCACCATCTCAGACTCTTTGTGACAATTGTCCTGAACACCAAACCCTATTTCCTGTAGAGCAATTTTCAGAAAATACTGGTGCGCTAGACATCGAGGCAGATGAAAGTGAAATTCTTGAAGAAAAATATTTACTTTCTGGAAATGTTGAGGTAAATTCAGAAAATTTATATCTATCTGCAAATGATGTGGAAGTATCCTCAGCGGATAGTTCACTCTTAGCTAGAGGTAATGTGAAGTTTCAAGATGAATCTTATCTTATTACAGGTGATTTATTATCTGCCTCAAGAGATGACAATGAACTTATTGCAACTGCCACCAATGCTAATTATCAAGACTATTCAGCTGGTCTGGGTGGTGCAAATGGATATACAGAAGTTATTGAAAAAACACCAACTAGTGTTCTGCTAACTAACTCCACTTATAGCCTTTGTCCAGTAGACCAAAACGATTGGCAAATTGATGCAGATGAAATAGAGCTTAACTTAGAAAAAAATAGAGGTTACGCTGATAATGCAACTATTAAATTTTATGGTGTCCCAATATTTTATACTCCAAAACATAGCTGGGTTCTTGCTGGCAGGGGTTCTGGTTTTTTAACACCAGACTACTCCACTTATAATGAGCCTGGACAAGATGATGATGCCTATAGTCTTCGAGTGCCCTACTATTTCAATCTTGCGCCTGATCGTGATTTATTAGTTGCTCTGACATATATGTCTAGTAGAAGATTTATCTATGAAGGTAAATACCGCCAACTAATTGCTCCAAAAATTTCTGCTGATCATGAAGACTCTGTATATTCAATTGAGGCAAAATATTTACCCGAGGATAAAATCACAGGTTTAAAAAGATGGCTTGTTAATTTTTCAGAAGAATTAGATTTATCTGACAAAATTCATCTAAGTGCTCAATATCATAGGGTCTCTGATGCTAAATATTTTGAAGAAATTGCTAGAACAAATACATTAATTTTAGATGTATTTGCCCGGCCGTATAGCTTGCTAGATTTTAAAACTACTACCAATTTTGATGCAGTCATTATGTCTTATCAAAACAGTAAGGTCTCTCAAGAACTTTCTGCACAACTCATTTTTGGAGCTAGAGGGGCAAAGGGACGCCTGCCAGTGTCTTTGGGCGATGATTTTCCTATACATACACAAATACAAACAAAGGCTATAAATAGGCTCACCTATGGATCTGCCCAGAGTGTAGGGGTGTCTAGTGTAGGTCTAAAAAAAATAGACTCTATTGCAACTTTAGCAATAACAGAGGGTATGATGCCTGGAGCTCAAATTCTAGTAGCCAGAAAAGGAAAAGTTATATATAACAAGACCTTTGGCCACCACACTCAAAATAAAATAAAGACAGTTTCGCAAACAGATGTGTATGATATAGCCTCTTTAACAAAGATTATGGCTACCCTTCCTCTGGTAATGCAACTCGTTGATAAAGGTGTCTTAACCATGGATACAACCCTCTCTGAATTGCTCCCACAATATAAACAAACAGATAAAGCCAACATTACCCTTCGCAGGATGTTAACCCATACCGCTAGGTTAAAATCTTGGATTCCATACTATGTTAATACAATGGATAGCCTTACAAACAAACCAAAAACAAAATGGTATAAACCCACTTATAGTCAAGAATTTCCATACAAGGTGGCATCCAAAATGTTTCTCAAACGAGAATATAAAGACAGTATTTACCGCTTTATAAGAGAGAGCGAGTTAAGAGAGACCCAAGAGTATAAGTATAGTGATTTACCCTACTACTTATTAATGAAATATCTAGAGGGGTATTATGGCCTTCCACTAGAGGAGTTAGTGCAGCAAAATTTCTATGCATCTATTGGCGCTTATTCCATGGGTTATAATCCTCTTGACAGATATAACAAAAACAACATTGTACCTACAGAAGAGGACACCTATTTTAGAATGCAAAAAATACATGGTTATGTACATGATCAAGGAGCTGCGATGTTAGGAGGAGTAGGTGGTCATGCTGGGCTTTTTAGCACAGCAAATGATGTAGCTAAAATGATGCAACTGTTTTTAAACGGTGGTAGTTATGGAGGCCAGAAATACCTGTCCTCTAAGGTAGTTAGTGATTTTAACACCTGTTACTACTGTGATCAAAACGTACGTAGGGGGGTAGGGTTTGATAAGCCTCAACTAGAAGATAGTGGGCCAACCTGCGGCTGTGTTTCTATGTCAAGCTTTGGCCATAGTGGCTTTACAGGTACTTTTACCTGGGCAGATCCAGAAAAGGAAATTGTGTATGTTTTTATGTCTAACAGGACCTACCCAAGCGCAGAGAATAAAAAGATGGTTGAAACAAATCTTAGAAGTAATATTCAAGCAGTAATCTATGAGGCTATTATAGATTAATAAAACGTAATTAACCTATTGTCTATACTAAGATGTTTAAAGCCTACTTTTTTTTGTATCCATTGAAGTGTTTTTGGGGTGTAAAAAATAACATGGGTAAAGTCGTTTTTATAGTACCAATT
>ERZ767114.367-NODE-367-length-25825-cov-3.367019_pt1 | contig 25825 bp, 24 predicted proteins | sample MGYA00374952_ERZ767114 | MGnify/ENA primary metagenome ERZ767114 (study PRJEB28939, sample SAMN06267156) | marine metagenome | isolation source: Columbia River Estuary | place: USA:Columbia River Estuary, USA | collected 2012-05-05 ...
CGAGGCCTTAGAGGATGGGCAGGCGCAGCAGTGCGCGCAGCGCATTGCCCAAGCGGTTAAGTCGGTGGTCCCTCCAGCCGCCGGTTGATTGCACCATTGGGGGCGCGCCGCTATGATCGCGCGCCCTCTACCCTGACCCACTCTCTGGAGCCGTGGCATGCGTCGTCAGATTGTTGCCGGAAACTGGAAAATGAATACCACTTACACAGAAGCTATGGCTTTGGTAGATGCCCTTAAAGAAAGTCTTACCGAAGAGGTTGTAGGGGAGACGGGTGTGATTATCACCCCGCCGGCATTGTATTTATCTGATGTAGTAGAGTCTTTAGTAGATAATCCATTTATCGCTGTGGCTGCTCAGAATTGTCATGAAAAGGAATCGGGTGCATATACCGGTGAGTGGAGTGCACCGATGCTGGCCTCTTTGGACATTGATGCAATCATTATAGGGCACAGTGAGCGTCGGGAATACTTTGGTGAAACGAATGAGGCATGTAATGTTAAGATTTCACAGGCCTTGAACAACGAATTAGCGGCGATCTACTGTATTGGAGAGACTTTAGAAGAGCGTAAAAGTGGTGCCTATATGGACGTCATTTTGAAGCAATGTGAGGAGGGACTTGCAGGATTCATTGGGGATGACATGGACAATATTATCCTTGCTTATGAGCCGGTATGGGCTATTGGCACAGGAGAAACAGCGTCGCCGGAACAAGCACAGGAAGTGCATGCGGGTATTCGTGAGTGGTTGAACGCGCGTTTTGACGTGGAAACAGCTCAAGACGTAAGCATTTTGTACGGCGGATCTTGCAAGCCAGGCAATGCTGCAGAGTTGTTTGCAAAAGCAGATATCGACGGTGGATTGATTGGCGGTGCGTCTTTAAATGCAGCTGATTTTACGTCCATTATTGAAGCGAGAACTAAGGCTTAATGGCATCAGATACCCCTATTTATATTGAATTGGCAGTTACGGTGTCGCCGTTGGAGCCTTTTCGCGATTTATTCATTGCCCAGCTCGGTGCGGTTGGTTTTGAAAGTTTCTCTGAAACAGAGGAGGGCTTCGCCGCGTACATTCTAAAGGAAGACTACAGCGCTTCTGCGGCTATGGAACAGATGCAATGGGACGGAGTCACCGTTTCTGTGAAAGAACAAGAGATCGAGCAGGTCAATTGGAATGCAGAGTGGGAACGAAATTTTAATCCTATCGAGGTTGATGGGCGGGTGTACATACGTGCACCTTTTCATGCCGAAAGAGCGGGCTTTGAATACGCCATGCTTATTGAGCCTAAAATGTCATTTGGTACAGGCCACCACCAAACTACGCACATGATGATTCAGTGGTTGTTAGAAACGCCGTCGAATCATGCCGATGTTTTAGATATGGGATGTGGTACTGGTATACTGGGGATTTTGGCTGGTATGCGCGGGGCAAAATCGGTCCATGGTATAGATGTAGATACCTGGTGTATTGAAAATACTTTGGAAAATGCGCAGCGAAATGGTGTTGCAATGACGGCAGATCTAGGCGGTTCAGAAGTTTTATCAGGTACTTACGACCTCATTCTTGCAAACATTAACTTGAATGTGCTATTGGCGGATATTGCCCATTACGAAAAAGCATTACGTAAGGGAGGCAGTATTTTCTTCAGTGGGTTTTATGAGGACAATGTACCAACGCTACGCGCTGCTGCTGAGGCCTTAGGGCTCACCTTTGAAGGGGTAAAAGCACGCGAACAATGGCGCAGTATTAAAATGGTGAAATAGCGCATGCGAAAATTTGGGTTACTTCTTGCATTGATTGTTTCTTTTGGTCTTCAGGCACAAAAAGTGACCCGTTTTACTTCCATAGACGCATTTTCTGAAGAGTTCGAGAAGCTCATTACGGTCTCAAAAGAGTTAGACGGCGTTTTTAAGGACTCTTTGGTTCCTAATTTTTTAGCAGCGGTAGATTACGAACAAGAAGATCTCTGGCTAGACTATGCGAATCAACTTTTGCGAAAACGATTAGACGATGCGCAAACGTGGGAGCCGCTTCTGCGCACCCTCATTTATGTTGCGGAAAACGAAGAATATGATCGTTTTGGAACACTTATCAAGCATTTCTACGGCTTCTCTAAAAAGAATCCCTCCAGTAGGATTCGTTCGTATCAAAATCAGTTTTACCGCAATCTTGTAAAACATGAATTCTCGGAACCTGGAGCCCTGGTTTGGAAGGCACCGGCAAGTCTATGGGCTTTACAGTTTATCGAAGGCGAACCGCAATTCGAACTGGAATTAGTAGATATCGTAGGTTTAAATGGTGGTGATAGCACCATGGTCATGGGGGTGAATGGTGTTTTTTACCCGCGTAAAGGGTTGCTGAAGGCCCAGGGCGGAACCATTATCTGGTCTCGAGCCGGACAACTCGAAAAGGAAGTGTATGCGGAATTAGGGTCATGGACCTTAGAGGTAAATAAATCAAATTTTAAAGCCGATAGCGTCACACTTTTTGCCTCCGAATTTTATGACGAACCACTTCAAGGTATACTGGAAGATCGTGTTTCTTCTGTAAACTTAAAGGATGCGCGCTTTCCAAAATTCACGTCATATCGCAACGATTATATTCTAGAAAACCTATATCCTGAGGTTCATTTTAAAGGTGGAATAGGGGTTGCTGGGGCTCAGTTTTATGGAACAGCTTCAGACAGTGCACTGGCTGCATTAAAATTTACCTATAAATCGGACACAGTACTCACACTTAAAGGACGGAGTTTCCTCTTTAAAGACAGTTTACTTAGCTCGAAACGTGTGGAAGTTATTGCTCATTTAGGCGCGGATAGTATTTACCACCCGTATTGTGAAATGCGTTACGATTCACGTGTGGGTCAGGTGCGTGTTATTCGCTTTGAAACCGGCCTGGGATTGGCATCTTTTACAGATTCTTACCACGCATTGGACATGAGCGTGGACCAATTAGTTTGGATTCAGGGTACGCCTATCTTGAATTTTAAGAACCTCAATCTAGGTTCCGGGCAAGCGGCTGTCTTTGAGAGCAAGCAGTATTTTCGGGTCCAGCGCATGGAAGAAATTGCAGGGCTTCAGAAAAACCATCCGTTACGCGAATTAAGAGACGCTGCTTATGCCTATGGGTATGAGAATATACCTTTAAAGGATCTAACTTACTCCCTTCGGATGGCTCCAGAAGAAGGGGAGCTCTTTCTTTACCACATGGCTATTCAGGGGTTTGTGACCTTTGATGTAGACGAGCAGACCATTAGCCTAACCGATCGTTTGTTTGAATATTTATTGAATTGGGAAGCAAAAAGAGACTACGATGTTATCCAATTCGTTTCTCGCACCTCTGCCGGAAACAACGCGCAAGTCAGTTTGTTGAATTATCAAATGGATATTGCTGGTATTTCGCGCATTACAGTGAGCGATTCTCAAGAAGTGGATCTCTACCCTCGCGGCGGTCGAATCACGGTTAACGAGGGTATGGATTTTGATTTCGATGGACGAATTAATGCAGGACTCTTTAGTTACTGGGGGCAAGACTATTCGTTTGACTACGATTACTTTAAAATAGACATGCCACAGCTGGATTCCATGCGCTTCAAAGTAAAGGAATTTAATCACAAGCCTGGAGAGCGCGCGGCTTTAGTAAACGTTCAGACGGTCCTCCAAGATTTACAGGGACAGCTGCTTATCGATCAACCGGATAACAAAAGTTCTAAAGAATACCATCCCGAATACCCCATTTTCCAGGCGCTCAACAATTCGTTTGTTTACTACGATCATCCCCGCATTCATGGAGGTGTTTACGAGCGGTCAAACTTCTATATGGCACTGGAGCCCTTTACCATAGACTCCCTGGGGAACACGACCACAGACGGTATTTTATTTGATGCGACCTTTCATAGTGCAGATATCTTTCCCGTATTCGCTCAGCCCTTATCAGTTATGCGCGATTATAGTTTAGGTTTTAAGACTAAAATGCCACCAACGCCAGTATATAAGGCCTCAGGAACATATACAGGCACATTGGCTTTATCTAATCAGGGATTACATGCGGAAGGTGCATTGGATTATTTACAAAGCCATACGGTTTGTCCTGATATTTTATTCTTCCCGCTTCAAGCGAGCGGTCGCGCTGCCACCTTCGCTGTAGAAGAAAGTACAACAGGTATGGGTTATCCATATGCCTCTGGTACGAGCAATCCGTTCGTTTGGATGCCGTATGAGGATTACATAAGAGCAGAAACGCGCGAAACGCCTTTTGCCTTGTATGGGTCGCCTGATGTTGCGGGTGAGGGTTCGTTGACCTATGGTGGACAAGGAATGTTCGGTACTGGGGAATTACGCTACGGAACTGCGAAGCATACTAGTGAGGCGGAGGGTTATCAATTCTTCCGCCGATCCTTTGTTTCTGCGGATCAGGATTTCAGGGTGAAAACTAAAATTGATGATGAGCAATGGGCCTTCCAAATGTTAGCTTCATCTGCTGAGGTAGACTTCGATAAGCAGGAGGGAGTCTTCGATAAATTGGACCCGCACAGTACGTTAGAATTCCCAGCGAACCAATTCATGGCGTACATGGATCATGCGGAGTGGGATATGGCCAAAGCGACCGTTGACATCAAGCATACGCAAGACTACCAGGCTTACCTAGTGAGCACGCATCCAAGGCAAGACAGTTTAGATTTTACAGCCGCTTACGCCCGCTTCGCACTCGCTCCGAGCGTCTTGGAAGCTTTTGATGTACCACAGATTGATGTTGCTGATGCTTCTGTTTATCCCGATAGTGGTTATGTAGTTATTCGGATTAACGCTGAAATGGACCCGCTTGAGCATTCTAAAATTTTAGCAGACCGATTCACAAAGCTTCATAACTTCTACGAAACAACCGTACGTATTCGTGGCAAGTACCGCTACACTGCGCACGGTATGTACGACTACATTGATGAGGAGGAGAGTACTTGGCCCATCGCTTTTGAGAGTATTGCACCAGATACTGCGGGGGTCACATTAGGCCGTGCGATTATTGAGGAAACAGACGATTTTTACATTAGCCCTTACTTTGCTTATCGCGGTAAGGTGGAACTCCATGCGGACCAATTACCAATGTTCTTCATGGGCTCTATTCTCATCCAGCACGATTGTCGCAACCTTCAGACCACCTGGTTTGACATAGCTAGTTTCATTGATCCGAATGACATCGTTATTGAACTTCCGTTTAACGATCCTAATAAGCTTAGTGACAACACTTTTAATGGCGTCTATATTTCTCAAGACAGCTTAGGTGGTCATTCTAACTTCCTATCGAAATATGCAGATCGCGCAGATATTGAAGTGCTTTCTTCGGATGGGATTCTATACTACGATGGCCAGGAGCAGGGCTATGTTGTGACGACTTACGAAAAGCTTAAAGATTTTACGCTACCAGATCCTTATTTGATCTTCCATAACTACGATTGTGACTTATACGGTACAGGGCCGCTTAAAGTATTAGACAATACGGGTGCTGTGACCACGGCATTAGCAGGTGCTGTTCGCCATGATCTTGTCGAAGATGAGGTGAGTATTGATGCGGTAATGACCTTAGATGCACCCCTTGATGAAAAAGCCTGGGAGGCTGTGGCTCAGCTGTTCTATGATGGCTCAGGTGCCCTCCGAAGTGACGAGACGGCGTACATCGACGGTATTTATGCATTATTGGGTCAAAAAGACGGAGGCGAATTCCTGGAAAATATAGGACTGCACGAAAACGAAGGCAAATTCCCGCGATTCTTGCGTCAGAGTTTGGTCATGAGTGAGGTTAATCTGACTTATAACGGCAGATACAAGAGTTTTATCAGCGAGGGTAAGGCTACGATTCAGAACATCTATAATCAACCGGTCTTTGCAGAAGTGTCCTGTCTCATTGAAGTGAAAGAACGTCGACGTGGTGGTGAAATTATTCTCTATCTGGACAATGGAACGGACTACCTGTACCTTTCTTTTAAGGGCATTGTAATGAGTCTTCGCAGTAGTGACGAAGCCTTTAATCAGGCTATACTGGATAAAGATGCTAAAGAGCGCAGTATCAAAGCTAAAGGCGATGCTCCTGCCTTCACCTATAATCTCGCTGGAAAAGGTAAAATCATGTTATTAAAACGCAGATTTGGTATTGAAGAATAACCCGCCTTACCCTTATCTTTGTGGCATGAGTTATCAGGAAGAATACCAACAATCAACAGCTACTGTCGCCCAGCGAGAGTATAACCTGGTATTGTTTAATGATCAAGAAAACACCTTTGATTTTGTAATCGAGGTATTGTGTACTGTTTGTGATCACACCGAAGAGCAGGCCGAACAATGCGCTTGGATCACCCACTATAAAGGTAAATGTCAGGTCTTAACAGGCGACCTAGATGATCTCAAGGTCAAGGCAGAGCTGATGGGGGATGTAGGCTTAACCGTTGAGGTTCAGTAACTCGCGACCAGCTCCTCGTTTCATGGTTGATTTTATCTCAAAAAATCTGTACCACCCCTTTTTGAATTAACTTTTTGCTCTATATTTGCCACCCCGCGAGGGAATGATGGCCGTGTAGCTCAACTGGATAGAGTACTTGACTACGAATCAAGCGGTTGAAGGTTCGAATCCTTCCTCGGTCACGAAGAGCAAACTAGCTCAAAAGCCTGCAACGAAAGTTGCAGGCTTTTTTTATGTCCAGAACCACGCGATGCTTGCATCAAAGTGGGTCGGGACATAAAAAAAGGAGCAGCGCGAAGCACGGCAGGCTTTGAGATGGTTTGTACGGAATTCGGAGCAGAAAGGATCTTTTGAGCGAAGCGAGAAAAATCCTCAACAATTAACGTACATCACTCAAAAAAAAACGGCCACTGATTATTTCAGTGGCCGTTTCAATAGTAGCGATAAAGGGTTTAAACCTCCGCATCCATCAAATCCGTCACTACATGGTAACGCGGATCCTCAATGGAGCTCTGAATATATTTCGCAAAATTGGGATTGGCTTTTTCTAAAATGGTCGTACACTCAGGACTCAGATGTGTCAGCGTAACTTCTTTTCCTACAGCGATGTATTTATCAATGACACGTTCGATTGCTTCGATACCACTGTGATCGCTAACGCGGCTTTCAATAAAGTCAATTTCAATTTTCTTTGGATCCGCTTTGATTTCGAATTTAGAAGCAAAGCTTTGTGTTGAACCAAAGAATAGAGGCCCCCAAATCTCATATACTTTAGTACCGTCTTCTTTTACACGTTTACGTGCACGGATGCGAATTGCGTTTTCCCATGCAAATTTCAATGCACTCATGATCACCCCAGCAATCACGGCTACGGCTAAATCTTGCCAAACGGTAATAGCACTGACCGCAATAAGAACAAAGGCATCAGCAGCAGGGATTTTTCGTAGGATGCGGAAACTCGACCAGGCAAAGGTGCCAATCACGACCATGAACATTACACCAACCAATGCTGCAATAGGAATTTGCTCGATCAATGGTGCTCCAAAAAGAATGAAGGAAAGTAATCCCAATGCAGCAACAATACCTGAAAGTCTGCCACGACCACCAGAATTCACATTAATAATACTTTGTCCGATCATTGCACAGCCGCCCATTCCACCGAACAAGCCATTGATGAGATTTGCGGAACCTTGAGCGATACATTCTCTATTGCCTGAGCCTCGTGTCTCTGTCAGATCATCTACTAAATTCAGCGTCATTAAGGATTCAATCAACCCTACTGCCGCTAATAAAAACGCTGTAGATAAAACTGTTCCCCAATGTCCTTTGATCGTATCAAAAAGATTGAAAATCTCAATTTGGAATGTAGGAAGTCCACCTTTAAGACCTTCGCCACCACCTTCGCGGATAAATGAACCTACCGTACTTACATCAAGTCCAGCACCAATGGTGATCGCTGCGACTACTATAATAGCCGCGAGTGCTGCAGGAACGACCTTCGTTACCTTCGGCAGCAACCACATAATGGCCATGGTAAGACCTACAAGACCCAACATTGTAAACAATTCGCTGCCTTGAATCCATGCAGCCTCACCGTTCGTTACACGCCTAAACAAGCCTAATTGGCTTAAGAAGATGACAATGGCTAAACCATTCACGAATCCCATCATTACGGGATGGGGGATGAGGCGCACGAATTTCCCCAGTCGAAATAACCCCGCGAGGATTTGTATAGCACCAACAAACAAAAGGGTAATGAACAGCCAGTACAGGCCTAGATTTGTAATGGGTTCTGCCAATGTCAAACCCACCGTATTCCCTTGTTGAATTAAATGAACCATGACAACAGCCATTGCTCCAGTGGCTCCAGAAATCATCCCAGGACGGCCACCGAACAAAGAGGTGATTAACCCCATCATGAAGGCACCGTAAAGCCCAACAAGTGGGTCAATTCCCGCCACGAAGGCGAAAGCCACTGCTTCAGGAACCAATGCTAGTGCAACGGTGATCCCAGATAAAATATCATTTTTAGGATTGCCAACGAAGTTGTTGAAGAGTCGTTTCATAGAGTGGGGGTGTGCTATTAAGCGGGCAAAAGTAGGTGTTCTTAAATGAAAAGAGCGGCCATGGGCCGCTCTTCTTTAGTTCTTTACAGAATATTACTACTTCTGATGACGCTCTTTAAGATCGTTCACTAAAAGCATGGTTTCTTTTAAGTCTTTTTCATCACCTCTACTAAAGTTGAGTCTCAACGTAGCATTGTAGTGGTCTTCCAATTTCTCTTCAGCCTCAGATTAAGTATAAAAGCGCCCAGATATGAGCGCTTTTATTGAGTAACCGAAAGTTTATTTTGAAGCGAGTGCGGTACGCTGCTCAGCGATCTTTTTATCCGTAATGAAGTCGTCGTATTCTACGAGTTTATCCAAAACGCCATGCGGGTAAATCTCTATGATTCTATTTGCGACCGTCTGGTTGATGGTATGGTCGTGCGAACTGAAAATCAACGTGCCTTTAAAATCGCGCATGCCATTATTCAGAGCCTGAATACTCTCAAGGTCGAGGTGGCTGGTCGGTTCGTCTAGGAAGATGAGATTTGCCTGCTGCAGCATCATTCTACTGAGCATGCAACGTACTTTTTCGCCTCCTGATAATACGCGTGAGCTTTTAAAGACTTCTTCACCTGAAAAAAGCATTTTGCCTAAAAATCCACGAACAAATACCTCATCCTTATTCTCCGGTGAATAATCGCGGAGCCAGTCCATTAAGTTGTCGTCTGTATCAAAATAGGATGCGTTGTCATTCGGCAGAAACGAGGTACTGATGGTTTGCCCATAAGCGAAAGTTCCCGCATCAGCCTTACGCTTGCCCTCAAGGATTTCATAAAGCGCCGTAAGCGCTCTGTGGTCGTCCGCTAAAAGAGCAACCTTATCACCGCGATTTAATTTAAAGCTTAGGTTCTTAAACAGGATTTCACCAGCCTCATCATAGGCTGTTAGTCCGTCGACTTCAATGATTTGGTCGCCTGCTTCACGCAATTGCTCAAACATAATAGCGGGGTACATACGCGAGGATGCTTGAATTTCGTCCACATTGATTTTATCCAACATCTTCTTTCGCGAAGTTGCTTGTTTGCTCTTAGAGGCGTTCGCCGCAAAACGAGAAATGAATTCTTGCAATTCCTTGCGCTTATCCTCTGCTTTTTTATTCTGCGCTTGACGCTGACGTAGAGCCAATTGTGAACTCTCGTACCAGAAGGTGTAGTTACCGGTATAGAGTCTAATGCGCTTGAAGTCAATATCTGCAATATGTGTACATACGGTATCTAGGAAGTGACGGTCGTGACTCACTACAATCACCGTGTTTCTAAAATCGATCAAGAAATCTTCCAACCAAGAGATGGTTTTTAGATCTAAATCGTTGGTAGGCTCATCTAGTATAAGAATATCAGGATTTCCGAAAAGAGCTTGTGCAAGAAGTACGCGAACCTTCATGGAACCTTCCAAATCTTTCATCAAGGTATAATGTGCATCTGTGCCTATGCCTAAACCACTTAATAAGTTAGCTGCGTCGCTTTCGGCGTTCCAACCGTCCATTTCCTCAAACTTTACCTCTAGATCGGCAGCAACAAGTCCATCTTCTTCATTGAAGTCAGGTTTCATGTAGATAGCATCCTTTTCTTGCATCAGATCCCAAAGTGGCTGGTTTCCTTGAATAACAGTGTTTAAAACCGTCACTTCATCAAAAGCAAAATGATTCTGAGAAAGTACGGACATGCGCTTACCGGATTCGAGCGTTACATTTCCACTGTTCGGACTGATTTCATCCGATAGGATTTTTAGAAAGGTGGATTTTCCCGCGCCGTTCGCACCAATAAGGCCATAACAGCGCTCGCCGTGAAATTTAATATTCACGTCTTCAAAAAGGACGCGTTTTCCGAACTGTAGAGTTACGTTGTTGACGTTGAGCATGGTACTTTCTTAAGTTGGCGCGAAGGTACGATGCAGGGCTCGATTATAAGAGCCGGAGGCAAATAATCAGTCAAGGCCACAACTTTGTTATAATTAATTGGTTATCTTTTAGTTATGCATATACCAATCTTCACACATGCCTCCCGAAAAGCAATAGGGCGATGGGCGCTCTACTTGGCTATCTTTAGCTTTATTGTTCATCTTTTGCTGCATTTGTTTCGGTCATACATCCCTGGCGGAATGGAAGCAGCCTTATTAAGGGACCCTATTAGTGCAATCTATACCCCATTCTCCATTTTGTTGGTGTACGAAGCCTATCTGATGATTTATTATTTGCGAAGGTCCACCACCATTTATATCGCAAAACAGTACGAGGTGATCTCCCTCATACTTATTCGAGGTCTCTTTAAGGATATGGCTGCACTAGATTTAAAAATAGCTACTTGGAGCAGTCAACACAATCTTGAATTTGCGGCAGATATTATACTTGTGGTATTGGCGTTTTACCTGGTTTATTGGTTTTACAGGTTAAGTGGTACTTACAAATACGCTGATTTTGAAGCCATGGAGCAGAAAGAGATTGGACCGCGATTAAAGCAGTTCATCCAAGCAAAAAATTATCTGTCTCTTGCTCTTTTTGTAGTCTTTGTAATCCTAGGTTTTCAAAGCTTTTTTACCTGGATTGTGCCGACCTTTCAGCACATTGAGCAGGCAAATATGGTGGCTGTGAACGCTATTTTCTTTGAGCAGTTCTACAACTTTCTGATCATTTCGGATGTCATTATTCTCCTACTTTCTTTTTTATATTCCGACAATTTTCCTGTAATCATACGCAACTCAAGTTTTGTTATTTCAACCATCATGTTGAAATTATCATTTACCGCTGAAGGCCTGTTGAGTCAGATCTTAATCTTGTTGGGTATTGGCTTCGGCGTACTTATGTTGCACGTTCACAATAAATACAAAGCGTTAAGTTGAGTCTGGATTCGTATTTAAATACACCTAAATAATACTTAAAAATGAAAACCATTGAAGTGGTCGCAGCAATGATACAGGTCGAGGATATGATTCTGGTGGTGCAGCGCAAGGAGGATGAAAAAGCGTATAAGAGTTTAAAATGGGAATTCCCGGGAGGAAAGGTAGAAGAGGGAGAGCGTCCTGAGGATGCAGTTATCCGAGAGGTAAAAGAAGAATTACAATTGGACATTAATCCAGTAGCGCCCGTAGGACGTGTGGTTTACGAATACCCCGATAGTACAGTTGATCTTACGCTTTTTCATTGCGCCCTTATTGATGGTCTTCCTATACTGAAAGAACATAATGATCTAAGTTGGACGGACAAATCGTTACTATACACCTTTGACTGGTCTGCAGCGGATCGGGAGTTACTACAACTGTTGGATTGACTGGACTGACATAAAATTCCCCTAGCCCTCTGTTGCAGTGAAAATTGTTACCTCCTACGGTTTTGTATTTGCTTTCGTATTTAAGGTATACCCTAGATTCTTTTTCCCATCTTCTCGAAAAAAAAGGGTCCGCACTGCGGACCCTTGAACATACCTACAAGCAATGCTTAACTTATTAATGTAGAATATGAAATTTTGCTGCTCGCCGCGTACCGTCTTCAAAGATGAGGCCCAACATGTACCATCCCGTTTTTTCAACGGAGAAGGTGGAGCCAGATGAAGAGTGTACCGTGCGACCCAGTGCATCGAAGACTTCAAAGCTTCGAATAGGTTTATAGGTTTTTAAGGTGATGAGTTGTCCCATTTTAGCTGGGTTGGGATACAAAGTAATGCTCGATAGTTCCTCGATTTCTGGAACAGCGAGTGTAAAACAGGCGTCGGCAGTAACGTATTGACGCATATTCCATGGTGCTTCACAATCGTTCATATAGCCCTGTCCAGAATTCCAAGATGCAAGCATGGTCATCCAGGGCTGGTCAGTGACAATAGGACCACGCATTTGGCCACCGGCAATGTTGGTTTGAAGCGTATCGCCATTACCCATACAGATGCGACGAGCGATAGGGTCGTTATCCCAAGCTGCAGCCATTAAGCTATGCAGTAATCGGGTTCCTAACCAATAATCTAAAGCATCGTGTTTGGTGATATAGACACTAAATTGGGATGAATCATTCTCCCATGAATTTGTGGTAAAGTGCGTAGCCCAATAAATGTAGCTGTTTACAGTGTCCCCACGAATTATCATGAACTCTTTATTGGTATCAGGAACTCCCATAAACTGATACATGTCGACTAAGGTTCGCGGGTCCGGGACCTGGTCCCAGTCGGATAGTGTCATTAAGTACAGCACATCGTCTGGCATCGCCGCAAGACCACTATCGCTTTGTGTAGCGCGGTCGTTAGGCCAATCGTCCATCCAGCCGAAGAAACTTGCACCGGCATCGGGCCATGCAAATCTTCCGTTAGCTCCCCAACCGTCATTGATGAATTTCTTTAAACTCAACCAGTTGGTTACACCAGCTCCTTGACTCATCCCGTGAATGCCAACTCTTGAGGTATCAATAAGATTCGGATATAATTTAATGACCTCATCAAGCATATAATAGGCACAGCCGTATTCATTGGTCCCATTGTATTGCATGGTTACACTCACGTAACCGTTGCTGGCTACAAATTCGCGATCTAGTTTACTCTCACGCCAGTAAACACTATCTGTAAGGTTCTCATTCGAAGCACCAGGAAACCGAAAAACAGTTGGAAGAATTCCAGTTGCGTTCGTTGGGTAGGTAATGATGCAACGTAATGTATCCTCGCACTCATAGGTTGAATCTGGAATCAGGTGAAAAATTCGACTTTCAAATGGAACACTCCCGAAAGATCCATAGCCTGAGGTTATTTTTGGAATCGGTCCCTCGTAAGCGAACTGAGCCGATACTAGTACCGGTAGAAAAAATAGAACTAAGAGCTTTTTCATAATTACTGTACAATGAAGGTTCCTCGGTGATTCGTCCCCGTCTCAAACTGGATATCTAGGACATAAAGTCCTGCACGATCTAGTGTGAACGTCTCCATCTTAGGTTCCATAATGAGTCGACCCAACTCATTGTAAACTAGAATGCGTTCAACCTCAATGTCAGCGTCGATGGTAATCTTTTGGCCTACTGCTGCGGGATTCGGGTATATAGTGAAGTCGTCATAGTCGTCAACTTCTGGCAGATTAAGCGTGAAGCATGCATTGGCAGTAACGTATTGACGCATATTCCAGGTCACCTCGCAAGGATTCATATATCCACCGCCGGAATTCCATGATTTAAACATGGTCATCCATGGAGTATCTGTAACGATAGGTCCTCGAAGTTGGCCGTTTGCGTAGGTGGTTTGTAACGAATCTCCATTTCCAAGACAAATGCGGCGGGCAAGGGGGTCGTTGTTCCACGCGGTTTCCATAACGGCATGCAGCATACGCGTCCCAAACCAGTAGTCTAAAGCGTCATGCTTTGTTATAAATGTTGTAAACTGTGTCGAATCACGCGCATAGGTACTTTGGGTGAAATGTGTAGCCCAATAGATGTAGTTGTTAATAGTGTCACCTTTAATGACGTAAAACTCCTTGTTAGAATCGGGTACGCCTATGAAGTTGTAAATATCTATACCCGTTCTTGGATCCGCTGTGTTGTCTAAATCATGCATGGTCATCAGATACAGCACATCATCAGGCATTGCAGCCAATCCACTATCAGTTTGTCGATAAATATCATTGGGCCAATCGTCATGCCAACCAATAAAACTGGCGCCTGCATCAGGCCAGACAAAACGTCCATTTGACCCCCAATGTCTGTCGTTAAACATCGTAAGTGAAAGCCAATTTGCTATACCGGCTCCTAAACTGTAACCTCGCATCCCCATACGAGTTGAATCCACTAGATTACTGCGATTCTTCATTAGTTCAGTCGTCCATAAATAGGCACAACCTTCATCACTACCAGGACCACTGTTGTATTGAGCTGTTGCAGCTACATAACCGTTACTGGCGACGAAGGATTGATAGAATTCTTGGGATTTGAAGTAGTTCGAATCGCTGAAGTCAACATAGCTTCCTCCTGGAAAAGAAAGTAAGACGGGTAAAGCGGCGTTTGCGCCATACGGGTAGGAGATAATTCCCCGTACAGTATCGTCGCATTCGTATAATGAATCGGGATTAACAGTGAAAAATTCATGTATGACACTATCATTTCCGAAGGAGCCATAGCCGCTAGTGATTGCAGGTATGGGTCCGTCGAAAGCGTATTGTCCTGAAAGTAGTACAGGAAATAAAAAAGCCCCAAGAGCTGGAAAGCTCATGAGGACTTTTTTACAGAGTAACTGAAGAGTCATCTTGGTTTATTGGCTTAATGTACTATCACGAATTCTTCTCGTAGCATACCCACGCCTAGATCAATGGTGATCCAGTAATTACCGCCGGGTAAGGATGAAATCTCAAAACCTACAGAGTTGGATGCTTCGATGTTCGGCTGCACGTAGACCTCGTTACCTATTACATTATAAACTTTAATTCGGCCTATGAATTCTTCTGTAACTACAGCCTTATTGAAGTTTATTTTTAAATAGTCATTTGCAGGATTAGGTGCAATAGACATGGCAGTGAGATCAGATTCATCAATGTCTGTGTAATCTTTAAACACGCGTACATTATGACAGAACGCGAATGTATCGATAGCTGGAAAGCCAAACATAGATCCTTCGATTTGATACCAGCTCGTCCAGAAACCACTTTCAACACCAACACTTGGTATCCAGTACGTGGTATCTGCTAAAGCAGGCGTACCCGAGAGTTTAACACACGTTTTGTTGCCCGTACCTGGATAGAAAGTAGAATCCTGAGCATCCCATGTCAGCCACGAAGGGATTGCCGTAGTGTATAAATATGAAGCCTGTATTGTAGGAACGAGAAGTCCGCCGGATGGGAAGGTATCGCCAAGCATACCGGTTAAAGTTGCTTCAAAAGGTTGACCTACTACGGCTTCGAGATTCATCATGGGCTGTGTGCTGTCACACGCAAATGAAGGCGTTTCGCCGTTAACCCACATTCCTGACCATTCTAAAGAAGGATAGCCTATCGATGCCAATGATGGATTTGCAGTATCCGGCGTACAGATTTGTGCATTGGATTGTATGCCTATTAAGACACAAAATACGAGTAGAATTCTTTTCATAATTGAATGTTTATTAGTTCTTGTTACCAATTTCAAAAAGGAAATACGCCTCGTTGTTTCAAATTGTCTAAAGTGAAAAAACACAATATACGCGAGGAGAATGTTAATACACTGTAAAAGAGGTTGTTAGTCCCGTGTTGCTGTTCTGTCCGCAGATTTACTATATTCATGCCACAAGACGTTTCATTTTGACTCAACAACCTGTACATACCTCGGAAATCCTCACAATTCTCAAAGAATTACTGCATCCTGACGACCGATTTTTGTTTACAAATACGTCAGAGCAATTGGTATTTGAAAAATTTTCTTTCTCAAAGGGTACGATCCATTCGAATTTTATCGAATTAAATAATCGCATTACGATTGTAAAAAAGGGAGTCGTTGGCGTAAGTCATCGTATGCATGCATTGGTGAATTGGTCACATTTTTATACAGCGGGAGATTTAGTGTTTAACCTAGAGATTCACGAAGATCTCAATAGAATGGAAACCAAATGGCACGTGTTAGAAGATACAGTGATGTATTCTATTGACACGAATGTTCCAGATGCGCACCCACTCAAGAAATTAATGGTGGCATTTAAACTACAACGTTCACTTTTATGCAGCTACCAATACCAACATTATATAAAAGAGCATGGTTTGGATCGTCACGAATATTCGGTAAAATGGATATGCGAGCACCCTAAAATAGCTGCGGCGTTGCCTAGAAAAGAATTGGCTAATTTTTTAGGAATTTCAAATTCGTCGCTTAAATCATTCCTAAAAGAAGCATTAGCAGATGCCTAGAACGAAGACAGAAGTAATTGCCTCGCGATTGGCGGAAATGACAGGCCTGCCTGAAAGCTTTCCTGACTTCCTATCCTTTGGTGAACTTTATGAAGGTCCTTTTCACTTTGCTCCTGGTGAGCAAATGTGGGGATCCGGACAAAAGGAAGGTTACGTTTGGTTTGTTCAAGCTGGATATGGTTTTGATAAGATAGATCTTGAGGATGGGACAACCATGCTTAATGGAATGATAGAGCCGGGACTTTTTGTATGTGATGAAAAAAATCTTATGTGGGGTTCACTTACGGCGAGTTCTGCAAAAATGTCTACTCATACTACTGCCTACAGATTATCCACCAAAGAATGGCGTAATTTCATCTACAGTCATGCGCATTTCCGATCATACTTGTATCGAATCAATGCTCATTTTCTTCAAATGAGAAAGTTACGTCTTATGAAGTTGAAGCATCAGGATAAAAAGGCCTATTGGGAAGAGACTAAAGCACGGTTTCCTGGAATAGAACTGTATTGCACTCAAACAGAGATTGCTAGTTACTTCGGCGTTTCAAAGTCTACGATGCACCGCATCATGAAATAGACGTACCTTTTCTGTCCATTTCACGGGGAGTAAATCTGTTATCTTAGAACACCGGATTAAAATCATTCTCATGCGTTTGTGCCTTCTTTTATTAGCCCTTCCGTTCTTCTCGAATGGTCAAAATCATCAACAGTTTCAGTTCGACGGCCCTGCCATCCTCATACATGGGGGAGCTGGCGGCATAGAGCGGAAGTACTACACGGCGGAACAAATAGCCTCTTACGACTCTGCTTTACTTATGGTTTTGCAGTCCGGTTACGGGATGCTGTATGAAGGAGCGAACGGCATGGATGTGGTGGTGCATTGTCTTACCCTGTTAGAGAACGATCCTCATTTTAACGCAGGAAAAGGGGCGGTCTTTAATGATATGGGGGAAGTAGAATTGGATGCATCGGTTATGAATGGAGCCACTAAAAAGGCGGGTGCAGTAGCAGGATTGAAGCAGGTGAAGAATCCTGCGAAATTGGCCCGGGATGTCATGGATCATACGCCACATGTTTTGTTGATTGGGGAGGGAGCGGAGGCCTTTGCGAAGACTCGTTCGCACGAGTTTGTTGAAAACAAATACTTTTTAACACCTAAACGCGAAAGTCAATACCAGCGCTGGAAAGAGATGAAGAAAAATGGAACTGTGGGCGTGGTTGTTAAGGACAGCAACGGAGATCTATACGCAGGAACTTCCACTGGCGGTATGATGGGTAAAAAGTTTGGACGCGTGGGCGATGTACCCATTATTGGTGCGGGAACCTACGCAGATAATAATGGGGCCGCGGTGAGTTGTACAGGCCATGGCGAATATTTTATACGTGAGAATGTGGCGTTTCAGGTCAATGCACGCATGCAGTATGAGGGGTTGACACTCGAGGAGAGTGCAAGCCGTGTTATTTTTGGTGTTTTGAATGAAGATGCAGGAAATGGCGGTCTCATAGCCATAGATGCAAAAGGAAATGCAACGTGGACATTTAATTCAAAAGGTATGTTTCGCGGTGCGAAGGGTAAAATGAAAGAATCGCAAAAAGTGATCCTTCATACCGATATCTTTGGCGACCCAACCTGGCCAGAAAATTGTGGCTTTTAAGATACTACCAGAATGAACTATAAAGTATTCCTTTTTCTCTTTCTAATCAGTTTTACAGCACACTCACAAACCGTGGTTAGAAAAGATGGCGTAGCCACTGGCGCAGATGTACAGGTCAGGGATTTAGGCATGAGTAAAGGACTCTATTTGGGTCTTGAAGATTGGCGGATCGGTGTGCAAATCCCTTTCGTCGTCTTGCAAGAGCTCACGGAAACCTATGACTATGAGTTATATTCAGGTTATGCCCCGCATCTATCGGTAGAAAAATTTACAAGTATGCCTTGGATTAGGTGGAAGGGTGCCTTGGGATATTCTCGCGGCGATGCAATTGGTGACTTTTCCCAGACGGGAGCTTATCTAGCCGGTGGAATCCGTTTAGACGCAAGTCGAGGTGACTTTTTCTTCTACCAACAAACACGAACCTTTGAATTAATGGCAGAAACTATACTAGATGTAGATCCTAAATATATGCTCACTCTAAACTTTTATCAGAGTGTTCAGCTGTTTGATGCGGCCACTTTTGATTTCGTCTTTGGGGTTGGTTTGGGGACTGTTTCAGGATGGGAGGAACCAGCAGTGCAAATTCGTCTAGGAGTAGGCGTTGGATTTGGAGGTGTACAATAAACCTACGGAAGTAACAGCACCTTATCTATTAACAGTTCAAAGGTCTCATTGCGCTTATTAGCGATTAGAAAAGTAAATTCATTCATGCTCGATTGGTCAAAATTTGGCATATCCAGTTTTTGACCGCGCCATGAGGGGTACAGCTCGTTCAATGGGATTTCAATGGTCTCCCAGTCGCCTGTTGTTGGGATGGTAGTAATATAGCTTTGGTAATCCCTGGCTTTGTGTTTGACACGGAATTGGTAGTTCTTTCCATCCCCTTTGATACGAAGTTGTATGCGACTGTTTTCGGTGGTGGCGATGTCAGCAACAGCGCAACGGATGGATGTAAATCCGCCGTAATTTTCTAGGGAAACAGTGCCCGTAAATCTTCCATGTCCTTCTGCTGTTACCTCTAACTTTCCTTTTGATAGACCGCCCATGACACCGTCGTTCACTACCGCCCAGCGATCCATATTTACATCGGTTGTAAAATCAAACAAAGTGGTATAAGAGGCGAGCATGGCGAAGGTTAGAAATAAAGCGTGCATAATTCTTCTTTTCTACATAACCCACCTCACGGCAGATGGTTCTATGGTAAGAACTGTTTTCTGCGTGTTCTTTGACCGTTGTCCCATGTAGCTTCAAGGATGACGAGGGAGCTGGCTCTGTGAGGTAGTGCAGGAATATTCCCGGAATCTGCGCTCCAGAGTCTTCTGCCATCTAGAGTGTAGAGTATTAAGGAGTGAAGATCGGCTGGCCAGAATTGGTCCAATTTCCTTAGGTAAATATGCGGTTGCACATCTTCATCGATAGCGAATATTACCATCGATTGAATCAGAATAGAGGTGGTATCTACCTTGCCACAGCGGTAGGCGTATTGGATAACAGTGAAAAAATCATCTTGACCGTAGGCATGACTACCGTTTGGGGTTGTGCTGGAATTTCCATCGCCAAAGTCGTAGTATACCGAGTCTGCAAACAAGCTCGTGTCGGTATACGTTAGCGTATCGTTTGACATCAATGCGGTGAAACCTGCTTGTGTATCGTATGCACCCACGCCCCATACGGCCAATGAATCATAGACTACATCTTTTGCGGCTTGACGAATGGTTGCAGCTACGCCGGGATTCAGGTTTTGATCGTCAGTGATGGAGTTGGGATCCATACGCGTAATCATAGTGAAGAAAGTACAGGCTGCTGCATAGGTACCGGCGAGGGAGGGGTGGCTGCCGTCAGAAGTGTAGAGGTTAATGGTAGAGTCAGTATCGCGAATGTGCTTCCATACAGAGCCTACCGGGCTGAGGTACGCATCTGTGGTATCCGCCATGAGACTGTAATGACGGTGCAGCATGGAGTCCATCCCTTCGTAGGTACAGAGTGGGGGGAATGCGGCACAGTTGAATTGATCGCCGTTTTCGCGGCCCCAGGTTCTGAAAAATACCGGTTGAGCGCAGGGAGCGATACTGCGGATGGAATCTACAAGCTGGATGGCGTAGGGTAGCGTCTGCGATGAGAATTGGCTGTAGGGAAAACTGGGTTCCTGGCTTTGTGCTTGAAGTACGACATAGTCCCAACTCTGACTGGCGAGCTTCGAGTATGTAGCGTTGCTTTGTGCATGTTGGTAAAGCGTTGCGCCGCCAAGGGTTTGCTGCGAACAGGCTAAATTCTGGTTGGCAGAAGAGGCAATGGCCGCGACCATCGTCGGTAGGCTGTTTGCCGCGGTGTAACTGTTGCCTATAAAAAGTACACGCTCTTGGGCATTTAGGGTGGTAGTGAGCAGGAGGATTAGGAGCAGTTTACGCATCGTTGAGGTTTTAGGAACTTCTAAATTAATGAAAAGCGGGGAGTGGGTTAGCGATTCTTTAGTAACTTCCCTATTAACTAAAAACCGTTACGTATGGAGTCTGTAGGGCTTTGGCATATTTTATTGGCGCTGGCCATTTTCTCTTTGATTATTGAAGTTTTTACACTGGGTTTCCTCGCTGGGGCGCTAGGGGTAGGATTAGTATTTAGTAGTATTGGGGCGTATTTTGAATTGGACACAGAATGGCTCATTGCACTTTTTGCTCTGGGATCCGTAATTGCCTTTTTCACCATTAAGCCCGTGGTAGATCGCTTTTTAAAGGATAAAGTGAAGACGAATGCGGACTCTATAGTTGGGCAAAGAGGCCGTGTTACTGAGGCTATTGACAATGCCACAGGTGCTGGTCGTGCGCTCATAGGCGGTGATGACTGGAAAGTGGAATGCGGCAACGATCTCGCAGTGGGAACGCTGGTACATGTCGTTTCGAGAGACAGTATCGTATTGCAGGTGGAACCTGTACAGAAATAGAATTATAAAAACTTAAAAATAACAGTAGAATGAGTGGATTCGTAATCATATTCTCAACCCTAGCTCTGTTAGTCGTCATCTTTGGCGCTGCGGGTTTAAAGATTGTTCAGCAGTCGGAGGTAGTGATCATTGAAAGATTAGGGAAGTACAGTAGAACCCTGAGTAGCGGAATTAACATCATTTGGCCGTTTGTTGACCGTCCGCGCTCGATCATGTGGCGTTATGTGATGGAAGGGGTTGATGGCAGAAAACTGGTCAATTTTAAGGAACTGAATCGTATTGACCTTCGTGAGACGGTTTACGATTTTCCCAAGCAAAATGTGATTACTAAGGATAATGTAGTGGTTCAGATTAATGCTGTGCTTTATTTCCAGGTCATGGACCCGGTGAAAGCGGTTTATGAGATTTCAAATCTGCCGGATGCTATCGAAAAATTGACACAAACTACATTGCGTAACGTGATCGGTGAGCTCGAGCTGGATGAAAGTTTGTCTTCAAGAGATACTATTAATACGAAGCTCCGCTCCATTCTTGACGATGCCACGAACAAGTGGGGCGTGAAGGTTAATCGCGTTGAATTGCAGGACATCAATCCGCCGGCGGATATCCAGGCCGCGATGGAGAAACAAATGCGTGCAGAGCGTGACCGTCGTGCTGCTGTTCTTGAGGCAGAAGGTTTAAAGCGTGCCGCCATTTTGAATGCCGAAGGTCAACGCGAGAGTGATATCGCACGTGCGCAAGGTGAGCGTCAATCTGCCATCTTAGAAGCAGAGGGTGTTGCTGAAGCACGCATTACTACTGCGAAAGCCGAAGCCGAGGCTATTGAATTAATTAAAGTCGCTGTGGGTGGGGATTCGAAAGATCCTATCCAGTACCTTATTGCGAAAGAATACCTTAAGACCCTAGAATCGCTAGGTCAGGGTACGGATAACAAGACCGTATTCCTTCCTTATGAAGCCACTGGAGTGTTGAGCTCTCTAGGTGGGATTAAGGAGTTGTTGAAATAGTTGGTGGGAAACTGCCGGTAAGAAAAAAGCCCTCCGAACGGAGGGCTTTTTTTATGATAAAACGTTAGGGTATCAGACGGCCTCTTTAGGCGATGGTCCCCATTTGTTTTCACCTTGTTGACTGTCTCTAAATAATAGAATGAGTAACCAGATGGCACCAATCAATGGGATTAGTACAATAAGGAAGAACCAGCCGCTTTTACCCACATCGTGCAAGCGACGTACCAAGACGCCGAGTGATGGGAGGAAAACAGCAAGGCTGTAAAGATTGCTTATCATTCCTGATTCACCTGCCATAGGATTTGTTCCTAGACTATAAATATCAATGAGGGTTATTACAATGGAAATGAGCGTGCTGAATAATGCAAAATTCCAATATTCAGCGCGGCGGGCGCGACCTTTGAAATCAACATACTGTCGGAGTACTTTAAAATAATAATTCATAGTAGATGTGTTAGTTAGTTAAATCTAACTAGAAAAATTTAAATCAATGAAAAGTGTTGTTCACGGTATTGTTGGGGAATTGGTGATTTAGTGTTTTTGTGGATGAACAATATGAAACACTCTAGCATTTTTGAGGGAGAATCCATTTATGCGTTAGGCATGCATGTAAGACTCGAGAGGGTTAAATAAGATTTATGCTACACGTGCCTCTTCTTGGATCTTCTAGCCATTTAATTATGGGATTTTTCGACTAGCGGCGAAAGAACCCTGCACTGGTGCCCTTGTACCCAACTAAAAAGAGAAAGAAAGCCAAACGCTGCAGAGCAGCGTTTGGCTTTTTTCGTTTAGGTATTCGCTAAAGCAAGCTTTGCTCGCTTTAAACGAAAAAAGCCACCCACTTTCGTGGATGGCTTTCTTACTTTTTGGTTGTGGGCGCTGAGGGATTCGAACCCCCGACCCCCTGCTTGTAAGGCAGGTGCTCTGAACCAACTGAGCTAAGCGCCCTAGCGGGGTGCAAATATAATTATCAATTCTAGTTCTGCAACTACTTTTAAAGGTTTTTGAAATTCTTTTTGTGTTCCTACCAATGTCGGCCAAAGCACGCCGTATCGCCGATCTCAGTCCTCTTATACAGTGCATTGATGACCTCTAGTGCCTCGGTATTTCCGGAGCAGTCATTTACAGCTTCTATGTATTGCATGTTGTCAGCACCGTTCACGGACATTCCTATGATTTCATATTTGTCCAGGACGACGCCGCAATAACATTCGTGGTCGTCGTATCCATCTAAAGGATCGCAGGCAAAAGTGGTACATAGGGCGGAAGCGAAAAGTAGGTATTTGAATCTCATAAGAGGGAAGGTATGAACTTTATACTACTCTTCCTTTTCTTCCTTAAAGTCTATACTTAAGCTATTGACGCAGTAACGCAGTCCTGTAGAGGTGGGGCCGTCGTTGAAGACATGGCCCAGATGGCCACCACAGCTGGCGCATACTATTTCGCTGCGGATCATGCCGTGGGTTTTGTCCATTTTCTCTAGTATGGCACCTTTAGCAATGCCCTGGTCGAATGAGGGCCAACCACAGTGCGAATCAAATTTTGAATCTGAAGTAAACAATGGGGCGTCGCAACCACGGCACGTGTAGGTGCCTTCGTCAAAATGCATGTTGTATTCTCCGGTGTAGGGGCGTTCGGTTCCTTTCTGGCGGATAACATAGTATTCTTCAGAAGAAAGTTGTGCTTTCCATTCTTGCTCGGTTTTTTCAACCGGGAAGGAGGTGTTGTCGGCGTTGCCCATAGTAGAATTGGTTTCCTGTCCCTGACAAGCAGTAAGGAATAGGGTGGTGGTGAGTATGTAGAGAACCTTTTTCATGTAGGACTATAACGCAAATGAGCTGCGGTATGTTCAGGACTAGGCGGTGAATAGGAACTGGAAGATCTGCTTTAGGACTTCGGGGTCGCGGAGGATGCGGCGGTGTCCTAGTCCTTTGGTTTCGATGAAGGTACCGTGGGTTAGGTTTTCGCCAACAGCGCGTCCCATGGCGATGGGAGTGTCGTTGTCGTTGAGATCGTGGAAGACAAGCGCGGGTATGGTGTTTCGGGCTGCGAGGTTAGGAGCACTGTAGCTGTCAAAGTCGTCTCCGTGGATTTTTTTGAGATTGGAGACGATACGGCTGTGGACTTTGGTATTGAACCCTACGGCGTCGCAAAAGAGCCCGACCATGCCTGAGATCAGTCCTGGTGGGGCGATCAGGATTTGGTGATCGGCCGTTGTGCCAAATTCCATTTGCGCATAGAGGGCTCCATTCGAGCCTAGGCTGTGGGCGATGATGCTGTGGAATGTACCATAACGTTCTTGTATCTGCTGAATGCATTCGCCAAATTCAGGCATCATAGTGCGTTTGCCTTGGGCGCCGCGGTGGGCGAGGGCATTGAAGCCTATGAGCGTGTATTCTTCAAGAAAATTTGGATTTTGTGCTTCGCAGTAGTCGAGCAGGGCGGAGAATTGAGTGAACCGGCCGCCCCATCCGTGTACGAAGAGCACGTGTCTGGCCCCCGTGCCCAGCGTATACACAGGGTAGGTCAGGCCGCGTGGATGGATGAAGTGCTCTGGAGTACCAAAGCGTTTTTCCATGGGGCGTTCACGATAAGGTATTTTGAACGGGTAAGGCGTAAGGAACCAGCGCCAGGCAATCTTAGCAGCAAGTGCCGTACTAATACGCTGTGCGGTTTGCGCGGTACGCCTCATAACGGCAGGAACTTGCAATGATGCGCGTTCCTTTGAAGTGTTGGGTTGGGGTTGGTCATTCATCGCGGTAAAACTAAGCAATGACCTGTAGAAAACATTAGTGCCCAGAACAAGATTCGAACTTGCACGCGATTACTCGCACCACCCCCTCAAGATGGCGTGTCTACCAATTTCACCACCTGGGCTGGGTGTAGCCGGCGCTCTTAAAGACTCGCTGACTGTAAAAAAGAAAACCACCTAGTGAGGTGGCTTTCTCTTAGTGATCCCTCAGGGGCTCGAACCCTGGACCCATACATTAAAAGTGTATTGCTCTACCAACTGAGCTAAGAGATCAACCTTATTCCGCTTTGCGGGCTGCAAATATACAGAGGTTTCCTTTTTTACCAACTAAGTGAGAGAAAAAAATCAAAGGAATATTTAGGCCTTAGGTTGGGGTAGTGTTTATACCTTTGAATACCAACAAATTTGGGCCATGAGATATTTTCTTTTAGGGTATATGGGAAGCGGAAAAAGCACACTAGGTAAGGCGTTGAGCGAGCACTTAGGTGCGGATTTTGTAGACCTAGATGAGCGAATTACTGAGGATATTGGGAAGTCTATAGCTTCTTTTATGGAAGATAAAGGGGAATTGGCTTTTCGAAAAGTGGAGCACGATGTTTTAGAGCGCATACTTATGAGCGGAGCGGAAGACGTTGTGGTGGCCTTAGGTGGAGGAACGCCTGTGTTCTATAACCATATGGAAGCTTTGAATGCCGCAGGAACGACTGTTTTTCTGGACGTGAGCGTTGTGGAATTAGCCAGGAGATTAGAAAAGGATGTGGATCGACCGCTGATAAAAGACAAAGACGATGTCGCGGAATTTGTAGCGAAACACCTCTTTGAGCGTCGACCATTTTACAGTTTAGCGCAGCACAGAGTGAAAGGTGATGCCCTTACTGCGGACGCTATTCTCGAAGCAATAGGGTAACTAGACGAGCTGGACATTGGTGGCGACGCCGTTGACTATGTTTAATTGGACAGTGTCCTGGAGCGTTGTACTCAAACTCAATCCTTTTAGATCTGCCTTCACCGGGTAACGTTTATGACTGCGGTCAACCAATACCGTGGTGCTCAGTACGCGTGGGCGATAACTCGTCAGCTTAATGACTGC
>ERZ767114.368-NODE-368-length-25786-cov-78.007935_pt1 | contig 25786 bp, 22 predicted proteins | sample MGYA00374952_ERZ767114 | MGnify/ENA primary metagenome ERZ767114 (study PRJEB28939, sample SAMN06267156) | marine metagenome | isolation source: Columbia River Estuary | place: USA:Columbia River Estuary, USA | collected 2012-05-05 ...
CCCAGACCCAGACCCAGACCCAGACCCAGACCCAGACCCAGACCCAGACCCAGACCCAGACCCAGACCCAGACCCAGACCCAGTGCCCAGTGCCCAGTGCCATTGTTTATCCTGTCTTTTATTGGACCAAAAAAAAGCGACCCGAAGGTCGCTTATTGTCGGTCAATAATCACATCACCAGATGGCGGATGTCACCGAGCACTTTTCCTAGATAGGTAGTGAACTTGGCAGCGTCAGCACCATTCACTGCACGATGGTCATAAGACAACGACAGTGGTGTGAAGGTTCGGGGCACAAATTGGCTACCATCCCAGAAAGGCTTAATCTGGTTGTTGGACAAGCCCAAAATGGCGACTTCCGGTGCATTGACGATCGGTGTAAATGCAGTGCCACCTAGGCCACCCAAGCTTGAAATAGTAAAGCAACCGCCTTGCATTTCAGTGGGCTTTACTTTGCCTTGTCTGCCTCGGGTAGCCAAATCGATAATCTCAGCAGCAATTTCCCAAATTGATTTCTGATCCACATCCTTAATGACCGGCACAATCAGGCCGTTGGGTGTGTCGACAGCAATACCAATGTGAAAATACTGTTTTTGTACGATCTGTCGGCCGTCAGCCATGAGCGATACATTGAATTTTGGAAACTCCTGTAGCGCTGCTGCACAGGCTTTTACCACGAATGCGAGTGACGACACCTTGACGCCACGTTTCTCCATCTGTGGCTTTAGCTGGCTTCTAAAGGCTTCTAAATCAGTCACATCAGCTTCGTCAAATTGGGTGACGTGTGGGACGTTTAACCAATTGCGCGCCATGTTTTGGGCAGTAATCTGTTGGATTCTGGTAAGGGTCTTTACCTCAACAGGGCCAAATTTACTGAAGTCTTGGTCAGGTATTTCAGGAATTCCTGCACCAGAGATGGCCTTTTGCGGCTCAGACAAGCGTTGTTTGGTCCAGTTGGCAACATCATCCTTTACGATACGGCCTTTTGGACCGGTACCTTTTACCAAGCCCAGGTCTACACCAAATTCACGGGCCAACTTTCGTACTGCTGGACCGGCATGGACCGCTTTTGAGGGAGATACCAATTCACCTTCATAAGCCTTTGAATGGTGTGGAATATCCGGTTGCGCCACGACCTGTGTCGGTTGTGCAGCTGGCGTATCTGTTTTAGCCGCAGCTGGGGCAACCGTAGTTTCAGCCACAGGTGCAGGTGTTTCACTGGCCGCACTCTGTGTCGCGCGCACTTCAATCAACAAATCTCCTTCGGAAACTTTGCTGCCTTGAGATACTTTGACAGACACCACTTCACCACTAATGGGTGACGGGATTTCCATAGAGGCTTTGTCTGATTCGACCACCACGATGGTACTTTCCGCTTCAATGATGTCGCCGGCTTTTACAGACAATTCGATAACTTCAACGCCTTCTGCGCCACCGATGTCAGGTACCAATACTGGCTGGATGGCAGAGGCGGCAGGCTCTTTGGCTGCTGCTTGTTGTGGAGCCTCTGCGACCGGTGTATCAGCACCAGGTGATTCATTAGCAGCGGTGGCCGATTCAGAGACTTCAGCATCAACATAGATAATGTCAGACCCTTCAGAGACCTTGTCACCGACCTGAACATTGATTTTAGATACCGTGCCAGCAATAGGAGAGGGTACGTCCATGGTTGCTTTGTCTGTTTCTAACACCAAAAGTGTGTCATCGACAGCAATGGTGTCACCCACCTTGACGCTAATCTCAATGATTTCAGCGGCACTAATATCCCCAATATCGGGGATTTTGATAATTTCAGTTGCCATGTGCCACTCCTTAAACGGTCATTGGGTTAGGCTTTGATGTATCCAAGCCAAACTTCTTAATTGCTTCTGTTACCACCTTGCCTTCAATGACATTGTCTTCAGCAAGTGCATAGAGTGCAGTGATAACGACCCAATGGCGGTCAACTTCAAAGAAATGACGCAGTTTTGCGCGCGTGTCACTTCTGCCAAAGCCGTCTGTACCCAAAACGTGATAGGACTGAGGCACCCATTTACGAATTTGGTTGGCGTAATTTTTCATATAATCACTGGCAGCGATGACAGGGCCTGCCTGATCAGCCAACTGTTGGCTAACGTAGGATATAACCTTCTCACCCTCAGGATTCAACAGGTTCAAGCGATCGGTTTGCAAGCCGTCACGGGTCAGCTCATTGTAAGAGGTAACCGCCCAGATGTTGGAATGTACACCAAACTCTGTTTCGAGAATTTCTGCTGCCGCACGGACTTCATTCAATATCGAGCCAGATCCCAGCAACTGCACTGATTTCTTGCCCTTCTTGACGCCCTTCTCAAAGAGATACATGCCACGCTTAATGCCTTCTTCGGCATCTTTTGGCATGGCAGGGTGGACGTAGTTTTCGTTCAGCGTTGTGATGTAATAGAAGATGTCTTCTTGGTCGGCCACCATGCGCCGTAACCCATCCTGAACCACGACAGTCAATTCATACGAATAGGTACAGTCGTACGTAATGCTGTTTGGTATGGTGCCCGCTAGAATGTGTGAGTGACCATCCTGGTGTTGTAGTCCCTCGCCATGTAGCGTGGTTCTACCGGAAGTCGCACCGATTAAGAATCCACGCGCCTGCAAGTCGCCAGCTGCCCAAGCCAAATCACCGATACGCTGGTGACCAAACATCGAGTAATAGATATAAAACGGGATCATGGGTTGGTTGTAAGTTGAATACGAGGTCGCAGCCGCTAACCATGATGACATGGCGCCGGCTTCGTTAATGCCTTCTTGAAGAATCTGGCCCTTCTTATCCTCTTTGTACCACATCACCTGATTGCGGTCGTTGGGTGTATATAGCTGACCCAATGCCGAATAGATGCCGACTTGACGGAACATGCCTTCCATACCGAAGGTACGTGCTTCATCAGCCACAATAGGTACAATACGTTCGCCAATATGCTTGTCTTTTGCTAACTGGCTGAGCATACGGACAAAGGCCATCGTGGTAGAAATTTCGCGTGTACCGGTATCCTTCAATAAGGTTTCAAAGGTTTCCAGGCTCGGCACTTCCGGTGTTTCAGCAGACTTCATGCGACGTTGGGGAATGTAACCACCCAGTGCGTTGCGTTGAGTGCGGATATACTGCATTTCATGGCTGTTTTCATCAGGACGCACGAAGGGCAGTAGATCTGCTTCAAGCTGCTCGTCGGTTACCGGTACGTTGCAGCGATCGCGGAAAGACTTGAGGTCATCTAAGCTAAGCTTCTTAACCGAGTGGGTGGCATTTTGTGCTTCGTTAGCACCAATGCCAAATCCCTTAACCGTATGGGCAAGAATGACCGTTGGCTTGCCTTTGTTATCTTTGATGGCACGTTCATAGGCAGCAAAAATTTTATAAGGATCATGGCCACCGCGTTGTAATTTGTAGATTTCATCGTCGGTATAGTCTTCAACCAAGGCTGCGCTTTCAGGATATTTACCGAAGAAATGTTCACGGGTGTAGGCGCCACCATTAGACTTATAGGCCTGCAATTCGCCATCTAGGACTTCGTCCATACGCTTAGCTAACATGCCTTTGTGGTCTTTGGCCAACAACTTGTCCCAGCCGCTGCCCCATACCACTTTGACGACATTCCAGCCTGCGCCACGGAATACACCTTCTAACTCTTGCAGGATTTTACCGTTACCCCGTACAGGGCCATCGAGTCGTTGGAGGTTGCAGTTAATAACAAACACCAAGTTATCGAGGTTTTCACGGCCGGCTAATGATATCGCACCCAATGATTCTGGCTCATCGGTTTCGCCATCGCCCAAAAATGCCCAAACACGACCACCTTTTTCAACTTTGTCACGATTTTCCATGTACCGCATGACGTGTGCTTGGTAAATCGCCTGAATCGGGCCCAAACCCATAGATACCGTTGGGAACTGCCAGTAGTCAGGCAGCAACCAGGGGTGTGGGTAAGAAGAAAGTCCTTTCCCATCGACTTCGCGGCGGAAATTGGTCAGCTGCTCTTCTGTGAGTCGGCCTTCAACAAATGAGCGTGCGTAGATACCAGGGGCAATGTGGCCTTGGTAATAAACGAGGTCGCCTGGGTGTGAATCGGTTGGTGCGCGCCAGAAGTGGTTGAAGCCCACATCGTATAAAGTCTGCGAGGACTGAAAGCTAGAAATATGGCCGCCGAGGTCATCACCGTTTTTATTGGCGTTAACCACCATGGCAACAGCATTCCAGTTGATCCAGTTACGGATTTTTTGCTCGATCTTTGGGTTGCCGGCAAATTTAGGCTCTTGATCAACCGTGATGGTGTTGCGAAAAGGGGTGTTCAATGCAAAGGGTACCGTTGTTCCGGCGCCAGTTACCTGATCGGACAGTTTCTTGAGCAAGTATTGCGCTCTGTCTGTTCCCTCTTCACGAATAACAGATACCAATGCATCCATCCATTCCTGAGTTTCAATAGGGTCTAAGTCATGTACCATAAAATATCCTCGCCACTTACGAAGTGGTTAAAATTGAAACACGCTGCCCACCAATAGGCTAGGCAACGTCGTTCGCATTAATGCTCAGTTGCTTCAACGGTTAGAATTCTCATTGAGTTTGTGCCGCCGTGTTGGCCAAAAGCACCAATAGAAGCGATCACCACATCACCTTCGCTGACATAACCATCGTGTGCCAACGAAGCAATGGCTTCTTTAATATAAAGCTCCCGGACGGATTGTGTTGACGAAAACTTAATCGGCTCTACCCCACGATATAACGCCACTTTTCTCAGCGTCGCGTCTCGGTTTGAGAATGCAAAAATGGGCATGCCAGATCGAATTCTCGACATCCACAACGGGGTTGACCCTGATTCGGTAAAGCTGATAATTGCCCGAACACCCTTTAGGTGGTTTGCGGCATACATCACCGACATGGCGATGGCTTCGTCAACTTCTTTGAATTCTTCATTGATTCGGTGATTCGACAACTGTGTCGTTCTGACCTTTTCTGCACCAATACACACGTCGTTAATGACCTTGACGGTTTCAACGGGGAAGAGGCCAGCAGCGGTTTCTGCAGAGCACATCACGGCATCAGTGCCATCCAATACAGCGTTGGCAACGTCAAATACTTCTGCACGTGTTGGGAACGGGTTGTTGATCATCGACTCCATCATTTGCGTGGCAGTGATGACTGTGCGGTCGAGTACGCGGGCGCGCTCGATGATGTGCTTTTGCACACCAATTAATTCAGGATCGCCGATTTCAACGCCGAGATCACCGCGAGCGACCATGACACCGTCTGACGCTAAAATAATTTCGTCTAGTAAGGCTTTGTCATTGACTGTTTCTGCACGTTCAATTTTGGCAATGGTTGCTGCATCAGATCCTGCCTCGCGTAGTAATTTACGGGCAAGTAACATGTCGTCTGCTGAGCGAGGAAAGGAGACTGCGACATAATCAACACCGATTTCAGATGCGGTGACAATGTCGGTGCGGTCTTTCTGGGTCAGTGCTTTTGCCGATAAGCCACCACCCAATTTGTTAATGCCTTTGTTGTTAGACAGTGTGCCGCCCAACACGACCTTGGTGTGAATGCGCTTACCAAGGATAGACACCACCTGGAGGCGAATGCGGCCATCGTCTAACAGCAGGATGTCGTTGGTTTGGCAATCTTTGGCAAGTGCAGGATAGTCAACGCCTACTGTAGATTCGTTCCCTGAATTCTTGTCCAGTGACAGGTCAAGGGTAAATTCGTCGCCTTCTGTCAATTGCACTGAGCCATTTTCAAAGGATGCGATACGTATTTTTGGCCCCTGTAGGTCCCCTAAAATTGCGACATACAGATGGTGCTTCGCAGCGATCTCATTAACCATGCGTGCGCGTAGTTTGTGATCTTCAGCAGATCCATGTGAAAAATTGAGTCGAACAACGTTAACACCCGCTAAAATGAGTTTTTCCAGTACGTCTTTGTCGTCGGTTGCTGGTCCTAGCGTCGCTACAATTTTGGTGCGTCTTAACATTGTTTCATTCACTCTGTTGTTGGTCCGATATCTCAGTGACTTCCTGTTAATGGTGTCACTAATATTGTGGATCCAAGTACAAAAAGTTCCAGAAGCACCATGAAGACAGGTGCCGCTGAAACAGGATTTTGCTTTTTGCTATAACCGCAAAAGCAGTGATTCTGCGAGCAATGGCGCTGCAGTATCTGCCAAATTATTTGGCTTCCATCAATGCAATGGCGTTGTCTAACATCCGGTTAGAGAAACCCCACTCGTTATCATACCACGTCATAATTTTTACGAGGCTACCCTGAACACGGGTCTGCTTCGCATCAAAATTAGACGAAAACGCGCTGTGATTATAGTCGCTTGATACCAAAGGCTCATAGTTGATATCTAACACCTTTGCCAACGCTGGGTCTTTAGCAATGGCGGCTTCAATCAAGGCATTCACCGCTGCTGGCGTAGTGGCTTTTTGAGACACAAAGGTTAGGTCAACCAAAGAGACATTGGCTGTTGGAACGCGAACAGCCATGCCGTCAAACTTGCCTGCAAGTTCAGGTACAACCAAGCCTACCGCTGCTGCAGCACCCGTTTTTGTCGGGATCATGTTCAACGCCGCGGCGCGGGCGCGATACATATCGTCATGATAAACGTCTGTTAATCGCTGGTCATTGGTATAGGCGTGAATGGTGGTCATCAAGCCGCTTTCAATACCCAACTCATCATTAAGGATTTTAGCCACTGGCGCCAAACAGTTGGTGGTGCAAGATGCATTTGACACGATGGTCATATCAGCCGTCAGCACATCTTGGTTAACGCCATAAACGATGGTGGCGTCTACTTCACCTTTAGCAGGCGCAGAGATCAACACCTTCTTCGCACCGGCTTGAATATGCAGGTTGGCTTTTTCTCTGCTGGTAAAAATACCGGTACATTCAAAAACAATGTCGATACCCAACTTAGCCCAAGGTAATAACGTTGGATCACGCTCACTAAAAGCCAAAATTTTGTCATCATTGACGAACATAGCGCCGTCTTCTTGACGTACCTTTTCGCCAAAGCGGCCATGCACGGTATCGTACTTGGTCAAGTGGGTGTTCACTTCCAATGTGCCCAAATCATTAATGGCTACAATCTGGATACGTGATGCAAACTGTGGCGACTCATATAGTGCGCGCAAGATATTTCGGCCGATACGTCCATAACCATTGATAGCAATACGAATTTTTGACATGACGGATTGTGCTCCTTTAAACCGAAAAATAAGGCAATGTTGCTGCCTTGCTTGTATGAATAGTAGTGTAAATTAATTACATTTTAAAGTTAAAAATGGCTTTTATTGTCCAATTCATAGCGCCAAATCACTAAATTATGTAATTAAATTACATAATGTGGCGACTATGTGCGCTTGCTGTATCTTACTTGACCTGTTCAGTTGCCCTGTAGGGCGCGTAATATGGGCCATGTAGCGCCAAAAAATTAGATCTGGCTCATCGGGGGTTGGGAGAAAATAAAACACCTATCAGCCCAGAATACATGCGCATTTTTATCTAATATAGCCCACAAAACTCAGGCTAACCTGCATTTGACGTGAATAGCTGGCTATTCTGGTGCTGCAAAACGTGTGTCTCCGATGCTGTCCTTGATCTTTTTCAAATGACTTTGAAATTCAGCACCTCGTTTTAATGCCACGCCCGTCGCTAAAATATCGATGACGATTAGCTGCAAAATGCGAGATGTCATTGGGGTATATATATCCGTATCCTCAGGTGTCTCGAGATCAATTGAGAGGTTGCTCGCTTTTGCCAAAGGTGAATCAGGTGGCGCGATACCAATTACCCAGGCACCTGCGTCTCTAGCGATGTGGGCAGTTTCTACCAACGACTTGGTGCGTCCAGAGCTGGACACCATGACAATGGCGTCGCCCTTGGATGATCCCGCCGCTGACATGCGTTGCATCAGCACATCGGTGTAGGCTACAACAGGCGTTTTCAGGCGAAAGAATTTGTGTTGGGCATCGATAACCACCGAGCCAGAGCCGCCCAAGCCATAGAATTCTATTTTCTTCGCCTTTGCGAGGCGATCGACGGCAGTGGCCACTTTGGCGCTATTCAAACTTCTCTGGGCATCCGTAAGTGCGCTCAGTGTGCCATCAAATATCTTAGTAATGTAGGCCTTTGCGTCGTCATTCACTTCAACATCTCTGCTGACATAAGGTGCGCCAGTAGCAATACATTGTGCTAGGTGCAGCTTGAAGTCTGGGAAACCTGTGCATTGCATGGAGCGGCAAAAGCGATTAACCGTGGGCTCGCTAACCTCGGCGACTTTCGCCAAGGTAGCGATACTTGACCGAATCGCAACAATTGGATCGGCAAGAATGGCTTTGGCAACCCGACGTTCGGACTTGCTTAATTGGTCCTGTTGCGACTGCAGTCTCTCTAACAAATTATGTGGCATGATGTTGTCATTCATAGGGGAGTGATAGGTGCTATTCTCAAGTGATTATATGAAACTGTCAAAACCGCCGGCAAATTATATGCAATCGGGGTAAATAATGTCAGTGATGCTGTGTGAATGAATACGCGTTGCAGCTGGTCTGATATGCTTTATTCTTTCATCGGGTGGCCATGTAATCCATAGCGGTTTACGGTCACTTTTTGCTATAATCGACACGGCCATGAAGCGGCATTACGCGCGATTATGGCGGACATATATCACGAATTTATTGGAATTTTCTGGGGGTTTAGAGTGGACAATCAATACGGCTTGGTCGCTGATATCGGTGGCACCAACGCGCGCTTTGCATTGGCACCATTACATGACTTGGCGACCGCAGTCCACCTGCGCGACGTTGTGCATGTAGCCACGTTATCAGTCAGCGCATTTGCCACGATAGACGATGCGATCATGCATTATTTGAATTGTTTGCCCGATTCCATAGAACGTCCAAAACATGCAGTGCTGGCTATTGCCTGTCCAACCGATCAAGACACCATTCAGATGACCAACACTGACTGGGTTTTTAGTGTGTCAGCGGTTAGGTCAAATGTGGGCTTAGATAGTTTGGTTTTCATAAATGATTTTTACGCAGTGGCGAGTGCGGTTCCGTCCTTTACGCCCAGCGAAACAGTGGCCATCGGTGAGGGTACGCCAGTGGCCAATGCGCCCTTGGTAGTCACTGGTGCCGGTACTGGATTAGGCCTTGGTGCCTTGGTGTTTGACGCAGCAGGCCATCCAATAACTATTCAAGGTGAGGGCGGGCATATCCATTTCGCCCCGTTGGACGATGAGGAACAATATGTTTTTGATTATTTGCGTCAAAAACACCACCGGGTTTCTGTTGAGCGGTTGGTATCAGGACAGGGCATTGAGAATATTTTTGAAGCATTACATTTTAAGTCGAATGGCGTACATTTGCGTCTGAAAGCCGAGAAAATCAGTGAGAATGCTTTGGTGCATCAAGATCCCATTTGCGTACAAGCCTTGCTGATGTTTTGTGCTATTTTTGGCAGCTTTGCAGGTGACGCAGCCTTGATGTATGGGGCGCGAGGGGGTGTTTATTTGGGCGGAGGTATTCTGCCGCGGATGATACCCTTTGTAAAACAAAGCCAGTTTAGAGCACGGTTTATGGCCAAGGCACGATTGTCGACCTTCGTCATGCCTATCCCTACCTATATCATAACCTGTACACAACCAGGGCTATTGGGCGCTGCTGTGGTGTTAAGACAGAAATTGGCTATGTAATTGCATAGCCTCGTTGCTTGTCCAAATTAGGTGCCATTGCGGCATCAAACAGTGGCCCCATGGGCACTGGCGTTAGGAGTATTGTGCGTTGTCAGTCGTATCACCCAACACTTTTGCAGAGATCAAACAGGGTATTGATCAAGTCATTATCGCGCGTCGAAATCCCGATACTGGGCTGTTTCCAGCGTCAACTGCAGTAAATGAGCATGGAGATTATAGCGACGCCTGGGTGCGGGATAACCTGTATACCCTGGTGAGCATTTTCGGCCTCCACCAACATTTTTCGCATCAGACAGAGGGTGCAGCAGACGCTGCCTATTATGGCGGCATCGTTGTGCAGGCTATGCGTGGGTTGCTGTTAGCGATGATGAAGCAATCTCATAAAGTCGAGCGCTTTAAAAATACCCATGATCCTATGGATGCGCTGCATGCCAAATACGATACCGCTACCGGTGATGTGGTGGTGGGTGATGATCAGTGGGGGCACCTACAGGTCGATGCAACCTCATTATTTCTGTTGTCACTGGCACAAATGTCATCTGCAGGTTTGACCATTATTGAATCGGTTGAAGAACGGGATTTTGCTCAAAATCTGATCTATTACATTGCCAAGGGCTACCAGGTGCCCGATTTTGGTATATGGGAACGCGGCAACAAGATAAATAATGGCACACGAGAACTTCATGCTAGCTCGATCGGTATGGTGAAGTCAGCGCTTGTGGCTATGCACAGCACCCCGTTTTACATGTTAGATTCGGAAATCCCGCATTATTTCTATGTTAATGACGACGAGATTGCCCGCTGTCGTATGACATTGGACCAGTTGCTGCCGCGTGAGTCTTTGTCAAAAGAGGTCGATGCGGCCTGCTTGAGCATCATCGGTTTCCCAGCCTTCGCCGTTGAATCAGAAGCCCTGTTGGATAAAACAGCGCATAAAATTCGCCGCAGTCTGTTAGGGCCTTATGGTTGCAAACGGTTCTTATTGGATGGTCACCAAACACCGTTAGAAGACAAACACCGACTGCATTATAACGCGCAAGAATTGAAAAATTTCGAAGACATTGAATGTGAATGGCCGTTGTTTTTGACCTATGAATATGTCACTGCCTTATTACGAGCCCAACCAACCGTGGCGCAGGATTATAAGCGACGCATCGAAAGCACGTTGGTGATGCAAGAGGGATACGCTTTATTGCCAGAACTCTACCAATTGCAGAGTCATCAGTTGGCTGCTGAAAAGAAACAACCGGGGTCTCAACCACGAAACCCTAATGCCAATTTGCCATTGGTGTGGGCGCAGAGTCTTTACTATCTCGGATTGCTGTTAGACGGGGGTTGGCTGTCGGCTGACGACGTGGACCCTGTTGGTATGAGAAACCAAACACCGAAAAACGAAAAAGTACTGTTGAATATCGTGGTGATTGCAGAGACACAGGCGGTGAGAGATACCCTGTCTACACTGGGAATACTGGCCGATACACTAGACAGTATGGCACCAGCCAAGTGTATTTCTGCCAGTCAATTTGGCTTGCTGCATAGAGGCGTCGGAGCCAACGAAGGACTTTCCTTGTCTGGTGCGCCAAACGATATCCCACGTCCGATGGAAACGGCGATTGCCTATCGATGCCACGATACCAACTATTTAATCCAGTCCAATATTCAAAATGCAGATTCTTATCTGTCATATGATGTCGAATTGATGTTCGAAAACCTGCGCTCGGATTGGCAATATATTGCTCGTCATTGGCGCAGCGATCGATCACCAATGTCTGTCATTTGGGTGACTGAAGCCCATGTTGCCGACCACAATAGTGCGGCATTGGCTGGATTTGTGACGGCACTGAATAGAGGTGCCGGTGGCCCAGTTTTGTTAAATGCAGTATCGGTAAATGACGCCATGTCGCAGGGCATCGTTAAAGCCATTACATTGCCTACCGATGTGAATGCCAGCCCCATCGTGGCTATGCCGCCGCCGCAGTGGCAGCTACCTTTTGATGTTGCCAAAACACAGCCGCTGGCTGAGTCCGTTTTGTCATTTTTAGAACCGATGCAATCTGAAGCAGCGTTAGTGGCTAGGTTATTTGAAACCCAGAACCTATTTGAGCAATTAGACGCTATTGAGCAGTTGCTAGTGACCTGCGAATTAGACCAACCATTGGATGTCCCCAATCACAGTATGAGCCTACGTGACCTAATAGATGAAATGTATCATCGGGCCACTGAAAATAGGTTGTGGCGTATAGTGAGAAAATCAGCAGCGTTATTGGATCGTTACTTTAGTGGCATGGAAACAGCCGTCGCTGAAATATTAGCGCGCCAGAAAATTCTATATGCAGGGCGCTCATTTGATGCCTTGGGGCAAATCAGTCACCCAATGGGTAATGCAGATCTCATTGATATTCTGAAGAAAAACACGGGCTATGACCCACGTGAAGGCGTTATTAATCAAGAAATTATTGTCTATTTGGCGATGATGTTGCGCTTCGATCCCCATGCTTTTTCGGGTATTGTTACCCTGCGTACTGGCCAAATTTTGCAGCTAATTCTATCGAGATTGGCCAGAAATAATGATTTAGGTGCCCCCGAGGCTTTTGATCGGCTGTGTGATATGTCTCCATCGCAGCTTCAAAAACAGGTTCGGCGCGTGGTATTCAATTTTGAGCATTACTCTGAGAAGCTCATTGCATCGGAAGGACTACAAGTAGAACGCAATGTCCAGCCAGCGGGACAGGCACCCAGTGCAATCAAAATATTGGATTCCAGTGAATCCAAGCTAGGTGACGCTGCAGACTGGTTTCAGTGGCGCGAAATCCAGGGTTTGATGCCGCGTTTAAATGAGGCTTTTTATCTCGGTCTGTGGCACTTATTAGAGCGCAGTCGGGGCTTGGTTTTGGGCAATCGGTTCGATAGAAAGACCCGTATGAATTCCGATACCGTTTTAGGCTCAATGACGCCAGGTGAAGGCCAATTTGTGCATCTTTTTGAAAAAATGCTGAACCAGATTCAGTCTCCCTCGTATCGCCAAATGACCATTGAAGCCCTGTATGGAATGATGCAGTTTTTGATATGGAATACAGAAATGTCGTTACGCAGTTACCTAACGGTAGAAGTGATATTAGGCTATGCGGTGCGCCTCAATTGGCTAAAGCACAATCCTGACGACAGTGACCGTTATAACGATGTTCGTGGAAAAGCGTGGCGCCAGTTTTATTTGGAAACGCCAGATACGGTGACTGAAAGAGTAGGGGATGCAATGGCGTTTCTGATTGCTTCAGGACAGGATCAGGCGTTAGATGATGACAATGATGATGCCAGTTCTATTCATTAACGCGACGTAGCTGAGCAGGTTGATGGTAATTGGTTGAATTTTACGTAACAGCAATGAAATGGCACCAGATGGCTGCAGATCAAGGGTTTGATCCCGCGTGCGATGTGATGAATCGACTGAACGCTCAGTAACCTGATCGTCTGCACCACTGGAACCCTACATAGGTTAATAGGCTGTATAAATAATCCTTGGTGATATTTGAGGTTTTACGATGGACACAACTGCGGCACTCAGCCTTCTTGCTGAATTAAGAGCACTATCACCTGACTATATCGATTTTAAAGGAAATTTCGCCTCGGTTCCCATCCAACGCCAAGCGGGAATATTGCGTACCATGGGCTATGACACTGAAGGTGAGGCGCTGCAGAAAGCCGTTCGTGACCTCCAGTTCAAGACTTTTCAACACGGAATCCCCACCACTATCGTATTAAGGCCAAACGGCTTCTTTGGATTTCACTGCCGTGCTGCGCTTGAGGCTCAAGGGCACTCCTTAGACTGGACAGTGACACTTGAAATGGGTGGCCAATTGAATGGCTCCTCTGTTTTTGGTGTGCCCATTGCGCTGTCAACGGATAAAAACCAGTCAGACGATAGTAGCCAATTGGCATGGGCTGATTATCAGGTGCCGTTTACTGACGCCATTCCCCTAGGCTATCACCAGTTAACGGTGAGATGGGGAGACTCAGTGTATGAAGCGGCATTGATCCAAACCCCTGAAAGTGGATTTATACCCGATACATTAGCCAGTGATAAGCGAATATGGGGCCCTTCGATTCAGCTCTATACACTTCGGACCGCTCGCAATTGGGGCATGGGCGATTTTTCTGATTTGTGCTCGCTCATTGAACAGGCGGCTAGTCAAGGTGCTGGTTTTATTGGGCTTAACCCCCTTCATGCTTTGTATTCCATTAGCCCAGAGCATGCCAGCCCTTACAGTCCGTCTAATCGCAGTATGTTGAATGTCCTTTATATTGACCCTGAAGCGGTGTCAGAATTCCGCGTATCGGAAGCCTGCCAGTCGTGGTTCAGCAGTGCTGCGGTGTGCGAAGCATTGGCGGCCGCACGGGACACCAAACAAGTAGACTACAGCGCCGTTCATCGATTGAAATGGCATGCATTTGATTTGATGTTTGACAGTTTTGTGAATACCCACATGGCGTTAGGTACAGCCCGGTCGAAAAAGTTTTTGGCCTTTGTTGAGAAGGGCGGTGAGGCGCTGCAAACCCATTGCTTATTTGAAGCCCTGTTAGCGCACTTTCATCACTTGGATGCTGATAAATGGGGTTGGCCACAATGGGCTTCCCCCTACAAGGATAGGCAGTCTGACGAGGTGTTGGCGTTTGAATCTAGTCAACAGGATGCCATTCAGAAGTATCAGTACCTGCAGTTTGTGGCGGCTGAACAATTGGAAGCCGCGTCCTTGAAAACGAATGCCGTTGGCATGGCGCTAGGGCTATATCGAGACTTAGCGGTCGGTGCAGATCGTGGTGGTTCTGAGGTTTGGCAGGACCCTACCGCATTTTGCTTAGAGGCAAGTATCGGCGCGCCGCCAGATGCACTGGGGCCTGTAGGTCAAAACTGGGGCTTGCCGCCGCTAGACCCTTGGCACATGACCGCAACACATTATCAACATTTCATTCAATTAATTCGCAGTAATATGGCGTCATGTGGTGCCTTGCGTATAGATCACGCGATGGCTTTGGCTCGCCTATGGTGGTGTCCGCCTGGTCAAACGGCAGCAGAGGGTTGCTATGTCGCATATCCACTTGAAGACTTACTTGGCATCCTGTTACTAGAAAGCCAACGACAGCAATGTCTGGTGATAGCCGAAGATCTGGGCACTGTCCCCGACAATGTAAAAGCCGCATTCCCGCGTGCGGGTTTATTTTCGAACAAGGTGTTTTATTTTGAAATGGACGAGATGGGTTGCACATTACCCAGTCACTATCCAAATAAGGCCTTAGCGATAGTGGCCAATCATGACATGCCGACGCTAACAGCCTTTTGGTCGGGTGCTGACCTGGCATTGAGGCAATCCTTGGGTATGTTTGTCGATAACAGCGTCTACCAGCTGGAACAACAGCGGCGTCAATTGGCGAAGCACAAGGTGGTCACAGCGCTGAAGACCTCTGGATTTTTGTCTGAGGCTGCTTGGCAGGCAATGGGTGGTGATGACGCGTTGGAAACATCAGGTATGACCCTGACATTGAGTGCTGCGATCCACCAGTATCTTGCCAGTACACCGACACAATTGGTCGCTGTGCAACTGGAAGATATGTTGTTAATTGAATCGCCGGTCAATGTACCAGGCACCAGTCTTGAATATGCCAATTGGCGTAGAAAAATGACCGAGAATATCGAGACCTTGTTTTCAAATAGTCAGTCAAAACAATTTTGTGAGGGTTTAAATCGGACAAGACTGGCTGAATGATGCCGCGAATTCTGACCTGCTTGCCCTGATTGTAAAAAAAAGGCTAAACTGAATTTGAGTCGATTTGCCGCTAGTAGTCAGCGGTCTATCACGTGGGTTTTATCGCCACAATGGATTGGTCGCTCTGCAGAGCCAGAGCGCATCGAACACTTAACGAAACCGGGAGCACAAAACCCAATGGCAAGCATATCGTTTGAAAAAGTGGTCAAAAGCTATGGCGACGTCAATATTATTCGTGGACTCGATCTGGATATTCGAGACAAAGAGTTCATGGTATTGGTGGGTCCCTCCGGCTGCGGTAAATCTACAACACTTCGCATGATTGCAGGCCTTGAAGAAATTACCAACGGCCATCTGAAAATCGGCGATCGGGTAGTCAATTCGGTTCACCCGAAGGACCGCGATGTCGCGATGGTGTTTCAAAGCTACGCCCTATACCCCCACATGTCCGTATTCGAAAATATCGCCTTTGGGCTGCGGTTGCGAAAATTGCCTAAGGATGAAATCCATAAGATGGTTCATGATGCTGCCGAAACATTGGGGCTCACCGAATTACTAGATCGAAAGCCCAAGGCGTTATCCGGCGGTCAGCGACAGCGAGTAGCACTCGGGCGGGCTATTGTCAGAAAGCCATCTGTATTCTTGTTTGATGAGCCATTGTCGAATTTGGATGCTGAACTACGTGTTCAAATGCGAGCTGAAATTGGCAAGCTTCAGAAGCGCTTGGCGGTCACTGCAGTCTATGTAACCCATGACCAAGTTGAAGCCATGACCATGGGTGATCGCATTGCCGTATTGCACGACGGTGAGTTGCGACAGGTAGGTACGCCACTTGAACTTTATGATGCGCCTCAAAATGTCTTCGTAGCACAATTTATTGGAACGCCCAATATGAACATGTTGCGCATGACATTAGACGAAGACGGTAAAACCCTACGCCATCCATCGGTGTCAATCCCAGTGCCGCCGCAATGGATCGCGTCGGCAAACGCCTATAAGGGAAAATCTTTGTTGGTTGGCATTCGTCCAGAACACGTGAGGGCAGTAGACGAGAATGAATGGCACAATACAGCCGCATTGTCAGGCACGGTCGAAATTATTGAAACCTTGGGTCACGAAATCATTGTGCATATGGCGATTGAAGGCAGTGACACACAGTTGATTTCAAAAATGGATGCACACAATACCCATACCGTGGGCTCAGTAGTGAGTGTGGAGGTGCACACCACACGCATTCATTTGTTTGATCCTGAAACGCAACAGCGCCTGACGTCTGAGTGAGATTGCAGTTCAGCGGCCGCTATTGATCTGCGGCCGCCACCGCTATTGCTAATGCCTCACGACAGTCTGCTATTGCCCAACTAAACCCCGCATCCTGTAACGCTTTTGGCACCATGTTGACGCTATCGGTGAGTAAATCGCTGCTATGCCCTGTTATGACACGCAGGAGCCCTGAAGGGATGCCTGGTAGCCACTGGACACGATGTAATACCTGTGCGAGTAATTGGGTAAAGGCTTTGTTGGTAACCGCATGAGGCGCGCACATATTGACCGGGCCAGTCATGGTTTTATGGTCTAGACAGAATAGGGTAGCAGATACCCAATCTTCTATGGCTATCCATGGCCAGAACTGTTCTCCCGATCCAATAGAAGCCCCAAGGCCGAATTTGAACGTTGGCAACATGGGTTGTAATGCGCCACCTTTACCAATCACAATGCCCGTGCGCAATAGACAAACGCGGGTATTGAGTTGGCTATTTTCAAGGGCGCAAGATTCCCAGCGGTGGCACAATTCTGCGCCATAATGCTGCCCCGGATCTGCTGTTTCGTTGACTGATAAATTTCCCTTATCACCATAATACCCCGATGCAGAGCCACTCAATAATGTTGCGATCGGTTGATCGAGTCGTCGATTTAAATGGGTTAGGGCGGTAGTGGTGTTAATGCGTGAATCCCAAATACGTTTGCGTTTGTTAGCTGTCCAAGGAAAGTTAAACAAGGGTTCGCCAGCCAAATTGATACAGGCGTCAATGATGGTGGTGGCAGGGATGTCATCGAGGGATTGCACATAGTGAATTTGTTCGGAATTTTCCTGTGGTTGTCGGGTCAACATTATCAAGGTGTCGCCGCGTTCGACCAATCGGCGCACCAGTTGTTTGCCAAGGAAACCAGTGCCACCTGTGATTAAAATCCTGTTCACCAGCCTATTCTCCCCATTGTTTTTCGATTAACCGCCAATTGAAACCCATGCAATACCCGACAGACTGATTCTTTTTCAGTAGTCTTTAGGGTACGGTTATTAGCCAGTGCTGGACCACTCTGGGTTGATATTTTTGGTGCAAGCCCCATAGTAACAATCTCAACACAATGACGGATAGTGACATGACCCTCGCTTTAAACATTAAAGGACTTAACAAGACCTATGACAATGGATTTGTTGCGCTTAAGAACATTGATTTAGCGGTAAAAGCGGGTGATTTTTTCGCCATGCTAGGGCCAAATGGTGCTGGTAAGTCGACAACGTTGGGGATCGTGTCATCTTTGGTCAACAAAACCTCTGGTGCGGTATCTGTCTTTGGACACGATTTGGATACTGATCGAATGGCGGTGAAGGGATTGTTAGGCGTTGTGCCGCAGGAGTTTAATTTCAATGCCTTTGAAAAAGTCTATGACATCATTTTACAACAGGCTGGGTATTACGGTATGCCAGCACCCTTGGCAAAGACCCGTATTGAACACTACCTGAAAAAACTGGATCTTTGGGAGAAACGTCATGTGCAGGCGCGCATGTTGTCAGGCGGTATGAAGCGACGACTGATGATTGCCCGCGCACTTATCCATGAGCCTAAGTTGTTGATATTAGATGAGCCGACAGCCGGTGTTGATATCGAATTAAGACGTACGATGTGGGAATTTCTCGAAGACATTAATGCGATGGGTACCACCATAATTTTGACGACACACTATTTGGAAGAAGCTGAAGCCCTGTGTCGCAACATCGCGATTATTAATAAAGGTGAAATCGTTGCGAACACCAGTGCCCACGATCTACTGCGACAATTAAAGAAAGCGACCTTTGTAGCAGACTTGGTCAACCCCATATCGATTCCAGAAAATACCCCCTATAACTTTCGCATCGTGGGCCATGCACAGGTCGAATTTGATGTAATAAAAGACCAGCCGTTAAATCCAGTCATCGCGTTGCTGGGATCATTGCAAGGCGAAGTATTGAGTATTCGACCCAAGCACAATCGCCTTGAAGAGGTGTTTGTAGACCTTATTCATGGAGACAATACATGATTAACTATATCGCCCTTAAAACCATTGCCCACAAAGAAATACGGCGTTTCATGCGCATCTGGCAGCAGACACTTTTGCCGCCTGCGATCACTATGGTGTTGTATTTTATTATTTTCGGTAACCTCATAGGTGCCCGTATAGGCACTATGGGTGGATTTGACTATATGCAGTTTATTGTACCGGGACTGATCATGATGTCGGTGATCACCAACGCTTATGGCAATGTGTCTTCATCATTTTTTAGTAATAAGTTTCAACGCAGTGTTGAAGAAATGATGGTCGCACCCGTAAGTAATTTCACGATTTTACTGGGCTTTGTATTGGGCGGTGTTGCACGTGGCTTAATTGTCGGTGCTATCGTTACCTTGCTGTCACTTTATTTTACATCGATGCAGGTACACAACATCTTCGTGGTGGTGTCAGTTATTACGCTTACTGCCGTTGTATTTTCGATTGGTGGGCTCATTAATGGCATATTTGCCAACAAATTCGACGACGTCACGATTGTACCTACCTTTATTTTGACGCCCCTTACGTATCTGGGCGGTGTATTCTATTCGGTTAAAATGTTGCCAGAGTTTTGGCAAACCGTCAGTCATTTGAACCCCATCCTGTATATGGTAAATGCGTTTCGGTTTGGCATTCTAGGCGTCTCGGACATTAATATTTGGGTGGCCTTTGGCATGCTCTTGGTATTTACAATAGCCCTATTTAGCTGGGCGCTTTATCTTCTTAATCGCGGTATCGGCTTGAGGGCGTAAATATGCAACACAGTTTAGATCATGCACCATTGGGTAAGACCTCTGCCTATGTCGATACCTATGCACCAGAATTGCTATTTCCAGTACCACGTCAAGACAAGCGTGACGAGTTGGGGATTACCGGCCAACTCCCGTTTGTCGGGGTTGATATTTGGAATGCCTGGGAAGTGTCCTGGTTGAACAGCAAGGGAAAGCCTCAGGTCGCTGTTGCAGAAATTCGCATTCCAGCAACCTCTACCCACATCATTGAGTCTAAGTCATTCAAGCTCTATTTGAATTCACTGAACCAAACCCATTTTGATGGCTGGCCACAAGTGGTTAAGGTCTTAGAGAAAGACCTGTCTGCCTGTGCCGATGGCGCGGTGCACGTTGTATTGAGTCCTTTGGACCGCATACCAGCCTATGGCAAAGTGGTTGATGCAACAGAGGTCTGTATCGATGATTTGGATATTGCCGTAGATACCTATATGACGGATGCCCAATTATTGAAAGCAGACGCTGAAGGTTATGTAGAAGAGCAGGTGATCAGTCACCTATTGAAATCTAATTGCCCTGTTACTGGACAACCCGATTGGGGTTCCGTGTCTATCCATTATGCTGGTCGACCCATTCAACACGATAGCCTGTTGCGCTATATCATTTCATTCCGCCAGCATACCGAATTTCATGAGCAGTGCGTTGAACGTATATTTACGGATGTTCAAGCCTTGATTGCACCTGAGAAACTGACGGTGTCTGCGCGTTACGTCAGGCGTGGCGGGTTAGACATTAATCCCTACCGATCGACTGAAAATAGCGTCTTCGACAATGTCAGGTTGTTGCGCCAATAAACAGTTACATTGAGACATGGCGTGCGTGACCTCATTTAGGAGGTCTCCGCGCCAGTTAGAAGTTTTTCTTGGTGATGGTCTGATGGGCTTTTGTTAAGGCGCGTACTATTTGATCTTTGTCGTAATTTTTAACCTTTGCCAAATCGACCTGCAGCGTAAAGCCATCAAACTGATGTTCCGTGAAGGTTTGGTGCGCTCCTAGATCGCGCCGGAAGTCGACAACTTGATAGACGGTTATGGGTTTGCTAAATCCCTTGGCCTGAATTTGTCCACGTTCACGACAAGAAATGACTTCTTTCACCAAGCTATAGGTTTCATAGGAAATCAAAATTTCACCGGCTTCAGATGCACTTTCTAGGCGGCTGGCCAAGTTAACCTCTTTCCCAATAATCGTATAATCCATACGATTCTCAGCACCGAAGTTACCTACCGTACAATAACCGGTGTTTATGCCCATCCGAATTTCAAGTGGCGTTTTAATGCCCTGTGACCGCCAGCGTTGTTGCAAAATAATCATATGGCGTCGCATTTCAATGGCCATGGATACACAGGCAATGGCATCTTTCTTTGTGCCCTTGGATTCTGGGTCGCCAAAGAACACCATGACGCTGTCACCAATAAACTTATCGATGGTACCGCCGTGTCTCAATACGATTTTTGACATTTCAGTCAGGTAATTGTTTAGCAACCCAGTAAGCTCTTCAGGCTCGATTTCTTCCGATAATGAGGTGAAACCTTTGATATCTGAAAAGAACACGACCAGCTTTTTTCTCTGGGTCTCAAGCTTCACATCTTTCTTTCCAGCAAAGATGATTTGCCATACTTGGGGGCTAACGTAACGAGATAGCTTGATAGAGAGGTCGCGGTATTTTTCTCGCTGCTGCTCTACCGTATCACTGGTTCTTTTCAGTAGGCGGGTTTGCAGGTTGCCATATATCGATTTCATCGCAATATAAGCGCCAGCCCCAATGACAAAGGTGTAGTTGATAAGTTCAGAGCCTGGTGATGCCGCCATCAGTCCATAGTAATCAAGGGCTGCCCAGCTAGCTAGTGCGCCTAGGAACATTGACATGATGCCAAAGAACCAGAATTTTCTCGAGCCTCGTGTGATAAAGGATGCGTTGGCCATGATGACCATGAGCATGGTAGGTATTGGCTGTATGCCTAGCATCACAATGATGGCGCCAAAGAATAGGCCGTCGAGTAATACCAAGCCATAATCGATGCGGTCCTGATGCTTTTCTCTAAAGGGTGTCGAGACAAAATTGACCACATGGGGATACAGTAATGCAAATCCCATGACCAGTCCGGCCCATCCAGGTATGGAGTTTTCATTGATGGCAATAACGGTAGCAGCCGCTAACGTTAAATACGCGATAATCCGCAGATGATATTCGTGGTTGACTGGCTCCGCTGACTTTAGCTTGATGGCCTTAACCGGTTGCCTACCCTTTTGACCTGCTATGTTTTTCGTCATAACACTGACATCTTCCAATAATTGTGCAATTGCGCTACTGAAACACTGCTATCCTTAACAGTAACATATCATAATTACAGGGTTTAATTGATTCATTTTATACCGATATATGTCAGATAAATTTAACTGAATAAATTTGTTTTAAAACATCCTATAGTGGCTTGTTTCTATGAGAGACATTGCCCATAGTAGCGTTATTCGAATTGAATATGGGGCAGTATAATGCAGGCAATAGACCTTTTATTGAATCGTAACAGTTATCCCAAGCTTCAGGACCCTGCACCGAAAGGTGAAGACCGCGAACGTATTTTTCAGGCAGCATTGAGGGCTCCTGATCACGCCATGTTAAAGCCGTCGCGTTTCTTGGTGATTGAAGGCGATCGACGTAAAACATGGGCATTGGACATGGCGGATACTATGTTTACCAGCAATCCGTTGGCGACCGATGCTGAAATGACAAAGGTTCAGAACAGCCTGCGCAGGGCACCTTTGGTAATCGTGGCGATTTGTAAAGGCATCGACCATCCTAAAATCCCTCACATAGAGCAAATTTTATCGACAGGCTGCGCCATCCATCAAATGTTGTTGGCTGCAGAATCTTTGGGATTTGGCGGTATTTGGCGCACAGGACCGTTGGCCTATGATGCTGGTATCTTAAAATTGATGGGACTCGCCCCAGGCGAATCCATCGTAGGGTATCTGTATTTAGGTACGCCAGCAGGTGAGCGAAAGGTGCTGCCAGCCTTAAATACGGCGGATTTTTTCAAAGCAAAATAGACCTAGAATCACTGGGTAATTGTTTGGCGAATTCGGGCTAATTTGTTGATTTAAAAGACACTCTCGGTTAGAGTACGCGCCTCTTTTGGTGAGGTGTCCGAGTGGCTGAAGGAGCACGCCTGGAAAGTGTGTGTACGGCAACGTACCGAGGGTTCGAATCCCTCTCTCACCGCCATATTTTAGCCCTAAGTATTTGATATTTAGGGCTTTTTTATGTCTGCATGTTTTCTGAACCGTCAAGAAAACCGTCAAATGCATTTATTACACCATTAGAATTCAGCCCGCCACCGTGACCCCCAGCGAATGTTGGCAGCAGAATAAGAAATAGGAGCGCTCTTAGGAGTGATTCCATTGTCGTATGTATTCTCTATGGTTTTGCCGATAGTCTGTTGGCTGGATAATTCAAATTCAAAGGAATGAAAATGCTTATATTAGACATTGAACAAGGCAATGAAGATGGCATTCGGATTGGTGATGAGATTCGCATTACTGTGTCTGCAGCGTCTGGTCGTGATACCGCCAAATTGCATATTGACGCTCCTCGCAACATTAAAATCACTAGAATCGAAATCAAGGATTTTCAAATAGATCGGTAGTATCGTGCATAGCACGCATGGAAAAAATCGCGGATCTAACGAAACAAGTCAACTATATAAACTGGGCAGCCTCTAATAAAACATTGTCGATTCAGATCGTTCTTTTTCGGCTAAGATAAGCATGGTTGAATTCTATTTCTATGGCCAATTTGTAAGTTAACCTCCTGAGGAGTTCATATGAAACCATTCTTATTGTTGTTGTTAATTTTTGCAGGAACCATTTACGCCAATCCTTTTGAGGAGAGTGAAGAAGACTTAATGTACCTATGGTTGGCCATGTGTATTATTGAAGAAGCACAGTACGAACGCATGTCAGAAACAACCCCGACCTTTTTGAGCTTGTCAGAGATAAAGTTTATAGAGGAAACGGATAAAGGCATCATCAAATCGCTTATGGGGGCTGATTCTACAGAAGGGAAAGTTTGGCATCACAAAACGGAAGGACCCAACTTTTTGTTTGTTGCAATTTCAGATCCCGATGCGTGTGCTGTTACGTTTGTTGGTGAAAAACCTAGCCAGTCTTTCTATAGTCGATTGTATAGTGACTATAACCTTAAACTTATTGAATCTATCGATCAGGGAATTCAGGAAACCAAATTTTATGGAGTACAAGGGCAGTTTAAAAAATATGGGGCTGTCGTGAATGTTGCATCAAAGGGTAGTGCCAAACAAAAAATTGCTACATTTAGTTACTTACCATATTCATCCATGAGTTTGTATTAATACTAATTCAAAAACAAAAGCCGTGGAAAAATTATTGTAATCAAGGATATCAAAATGTAACAGTAGCATTGTGGCTCACACAAATCTGAAAAAACGAAGTATGAGGTAAAAAGCAGTCAGATATAGTGACTGGTAAGTGTCTAATGGACTGATTGTAATTCACATGAGGAAGCATAGAGCAATGTTAGGAATATTCGGTTTTATTGTATTTTTAGTAGTAGGCATCACGCAAGCTGCTATCGGATACATGGGTATTGAACATTATTTTGGAACTATAGCAGCGGTCATTGCACTAATCGCAGCTGTTTACTGGAGATTAATGTTGCCACTGACGGTTGGGACATTCTTCGGCGCGATGGAGGTGCTAGGCTGGCCCTGGTATTTTGCACTATTAATAACAGCACCTGGGCTGTTGTTTGTAGTCCCTGCAGTGGTAGTCACTGCTTTAGAAAGTATATCTTCTAAAAAAACCAATGATAGCTTCTAGGAAATTTTAAATGGAGAAGAAACTCGTCTATGGAACAGCAGGTCTTCTGTGTCTTTTAGCTGTGCTCCCGCTCCCCTATGGTTTCTATACTTTTCTTAGGTTAGCAGTGAGTGCGGCAGGCGTTTTCGCAGCTATCGAATTAATGCGAGAAAAGAATTTTTTATGGGTTCTTTTCGGTGCAATTGTCCTACTGTTCAACCCGCTGATACCTGTCTACCTTGATAGAGAAGTTTGGTTTCCAATAGACCTATTTGTAGCTGGCCTTTTTGGGTGGGTGACATTTAGAAGTTAGAAGCCTCTCAATTTAAATGACTAAAAGGATGTAGGAATGTTTGGTTTTTTAAAGAAAGTATCAAGAGGGAGTAAGACTATCCTGTTGCTTCAAGAATTGTTGGTGCCAAGGTTATTGGATAGTATTTATTTTTCTTCCAATAAAAAGTTGGCAATAGATCTGACTAAAGCTTTGTATACAGAAGCACTAATTGAGTAAGACTTTAATCAGTCTAACTTTGAGGGTGAAGAATGGACAAGAGTAGGAGTGGTGCTAGCCTACAGCTTAAAATGTTTAAGTCGGGACAGGTCTTCCCGGACTGTGGCTTATGCTATACGCCAAACCTTGGATTTTGTGATTTTACAATTGAAGCTTGCTGATTTTGATAAAAGTAAAGTGGAAGAGTTCGAATTGGTTAGGTCTGAATTTAATGAAATAGTCGACCTAGATCTTGATGGGTTTGTCAGTAACTAGGCTGTAAAAATCTATTTCAGGTAAGCCTCATAGTGGGACTCTTTTCCCTGTTCTTTGAGGAGTATCGTTGTGTAGGCATCATTGAGTATTAGGGAGAAATTCATCTAAGGATCGAATAAGTGGCTAAACGGACTGTTTATCTATGTATCGCGCTGCTAACTCCACTGTTATCGACGACTGCCCAAGCTGGCTTGCAGGAGCGCTTATATCCAGGCTTTAAGCTCTGGATGGACTGAGATGAAAACCTAGCGAAAGTCGCCTACTACGAGCTTACCAAGGACTCTGGCAATGCTAAGAGACCTAGTGGCTACAAACACGACAAGGCGGCAGAAGCGTCCTGTACTCAGCTATCATCAAAGCCCTATCAGGGTTCTATAACAGCTCAATTCCCCAACGATAAATCTAAGAAATACGATGTAGGCCATATCGTTAATGCTAACCACATGGACTCATCCGAAGAAGCCATCAAAGCCAGCATGTACATGGTGAATATGTTCCCTCAAGTGTCCGAGTTTAACCGACAGAATGGAGCTTGGTATTACACAGAACTACTGTCGGAATGCTTGCGTGATTTAACTGATTTGAAGATATATGCCGGAACGATTATTGGCTC
>ERZ767114.369-NODE-369-length-25766-cov-4.916929_pt1 | contig 25766 bp, 40 predicted proteins | sample MGYA00374952_ERZ767114 | MGnify/ENA primary metagenome ERZ767114 (study PRJEB28939, sample SAMN06267156) | marine metagenome | isolation source: Columbia River Estuary | place: USA:Columbia River Estuary, USA | collected 2012-05-05 ...
TAGTTCTAATACCTCCTCTTGAAAATCCTTTTCTTAATGCTTCCCCAGCTGCTTTAATACCTTTTTTTATCATACCACCTCTAAATACAGATTTTGCTAAATCTCCTATTATACCAGACATTAACTAAAAGTATATATTTATTTCTTTTTTTTTTTTTTTTTTTACCAATCAATCCAGCAATACCCCCAATGCCCCCAATGCCCCCTAATACTTTTAATCCAGTTGCTATTTTTTGATTTAATGTTTTAACTGCTTTTTTTGCTACTGGTTTAACATTTTTTACTATTGTAGGCATTGGAATTACTGCGTTAGGATTTATACCTCTCGTCGCAGCAATATTACCCGCCCTATAATCTACTCTCGCCTTTGCCGCCAGAACTTTGGCGGCAGCTTTCGCTCGTTTTATAACTTCTTGTTTTGTTTTTTTCTTTACTACCTTTATACCAACTCTGTTTAATACAACTGGTGCTTTTTTAGCAATTGTCCCAAATATTCCCATTAACTAAGTATTATATATTTATTTCTTTTTTTTTTTATTCATAGATAGTATATTCGCATACAAATCGTAATTTTATATGATAGTGTAAATCATCAGTATCTAAATTTAATTCTGTTGCCCCACTTAAATTTGTTAAACTGATAGTTATTTCTTCTGGAATTCCAGTTATTTCAATTGGAGTATTTGGACCATAATATTCTATATCATCTTGAGTTTCTATTAATTGATTAGAAGCATTCCTATATATTGGTCTGCTACATTGTGCTATTGTAATACACGAACCTTTGGTGATAGTGCTTAAACTATTTTTTTGATATATTCCTCTCGCTTGAACTAATATACCAGTTGTGTTTAAACTAAATACATCGGCGTTAAAAGCATCTACATACAAAGTAATTTTTTCATATCCAGATGCTCTTTTATTAGGAATATTTAATCTAAAAGTCGCTTTTGTTTTAGTTCCACTATCTACATCGTTATTTGATAATTGTGCTGTAAAGGTTTCTGTTTTAATCATTATAATATTATTATAACATTTTTTTCATTTTTTTTATTTTCGCTTTTCCTTTTACTACTGCGTTTTTTACCTTTTTCATCACCATCTTTTTAAGTTTTGCTGCCGCCACTTGCCCACCTACTTTAACTACCTTTTTTAAAATTTTTCCTTTATTATCATAAACATTTCTAAGTATAGATTTCCCCACCTTTTTAACTTTATCTATATCTTTTTTAACTGCTCTTTCTATTTTTCTTCCCATATTGCTTCGTGTTGGTTTTCCTAGTATATTCATTATATATCTATTAAATATTTTTTGTTTCATTTTTTTTTAATCTATCTCTAATATCAATTTTACATTATGGTCTTTTTCATACTTTTTAACAGATTTATTTAAAGTTGGTTCAGTCCATAATAATTTTCTACTATGATATATAGCACTATGTTTAGAATTATAATTTTTATCGTTTTTATGTCTTGCTGTCCAAGCTGCTTTTTTCTTCTCGTCTTGATGGTCTATAAATGTTCCACTTTTAAATGGAAATGAACCAAAGTCGTGGTGGTGGTCTTCCATCGTTATTCTAAATCTTTTACCTTTTATTTTAGATTTTGATAATATATAAATAGGTTTAACCATTATATATTAACAAAGAATAAAAATCTCTAAATATCTAAATATCTAACTAAATCGGTTTCTATAAGTAAAGTTTTTTGCTATTACTACATCGCCTTTAACAACTGCTACGCTTGTTGGAGTTTGTGTAATATAATTTTTTAACGAACCTATTTTGGTTGTTTGAGTTGAGGTTAGGGGTATTGAAGTGGGTTTTTTTCCAGTTCTAAACATTATACTAATAAAATATATAATTATTTTCATTTTTTTTTATTTATTTATCGCACCGTGTATAACCTTCCATCAAAAGTTATATGGAGGGACATATCACAAGAGGTAAAGAAATCTATGCGGTAAGCACCAGAAGTATTAGCACCTAATCTTGGTCTAAAACTCATCTGTCCAACGGTGGAGAGATTAGCACCAGAGTAAGTAGTGCTATTATTTGCTGAGTTAAAATCTTCTAAGACCAAACCAGCAACGAATTTTTGGTTGGTTGCTTGAGTTGCGTTATAGAAAGCAGTATTCCCACCGCTGGTAATTAAAGTATTATGGGCGGTATTTCCAATCTGTCCCAAACAATCTAACACATTAGCATAGCCTTGAGAGTAATTAGTATTGGACAACTGGATAGGTTGTGTAGGGTATAATTTACCAGCAATTTCCCACGAATATTGGTCTATATTCATAGATGAACGATTGCCTATTGAAAATGCGTCGTCTTTGGTAATATCCGTTTCTAAACGACAAGAAGCAAGAATATATTTAGCACTACGAGGATTAACCGAAAACTGGACATTTTGCTGTCCTCCTACCGAACCAGTGATATTACCTTGGTTATGTAAGAAAGTTTCTGTAATATAATTCACACCAGTAGCACCTGCCTCCATTAAGTTTTGTTCAAACATCTGGTTGAAAGAACTATTAAATCTAATCTGTTTTGCTCTAATCTGGACATCTTCTACACGATAGGCAGCTGTCACATTTGTAGTAGTATTTACTTTTAGAGCGGTATTTGGGTCTTCTAATTCTATGACGATGGCTGGTGCTTGTCCCACTAGATAACCTAAAGGCAGTAAAAATTGCCCACTTGTAAAACCAGTCATTAGACTATCTACTAAAGTTTGGGAAGAACCATCAATTTCACTTGTTCCACTTGCTACACCTGCGATTTCTGGAGCTCCATTAGGGTCGCCAGTAGCACTACCTCCTCCTAATATTTGGTCTACTCCCGCTTTATGGTTAGTTCCAACGGTGTAATCGTCCATAATATTAACAATTAGGTTATAATTGTTAATATACTCTATCTGTTCTCCTTGGGAGTTAAGAATTGATACTGATTTAATTAAGTTAGATAATTGAGTTTTAACTGCTGTTTCACTAGCACTATGACTACCACTACGGAAACTTCTATTAATCAACTTAAGAGATAGGACACTATCACTCCAATCAATCCAAGATTTATCTGCTACTGGTAAATTGACACGAATAAATTTATTGTTAGTTGGATTGTAAGTGTTTAATTCACTACGAAAGATGACTAATTCACTTTCCGCAGCTGTCGCCTCCACTGGAGAACTTGAGTATTTTACGCTATCTGGGTTCATATTACTATAATATATGTAATTATTTTTAAAATAAAAAATGTTAAACTTATTCTAATCAAAACTAATTATAATATCAATAGGTTCTTTTTTTAAAAAAAAATTCATTTTACTCTCTATTTTTCTAGTAGTTTTAACTATATATTTATCATCTTTATTTTTCCTATAATCACGCATATAGTTCCTCATATATGTTCTAAATCGTTCTTTGTTATTTGCTCTCCATATTTTTTCTTTAGAATATTTAATAAGTTTCTTTAAGTCCATTTATATATACATTTATTTAAAATCAATAGTAGAATTTATTTTATTGAACTTTATTCTATTCTTTTCTAATTGCTTGGTTGCTTTCTTTAATGCTTTAATATCGTTTTGTATTCTTTTTTTCTCAACCATTTTAACTGGATTACCAACCATATTTCTACAAAAATAATATAATAATATTGGGTCTAATTTATTATATGGTTCTTGGGTTTTTAATAATTCTGTTAGACTTATATGGTCTTTTTCTTCTATAAAATACTTTTCCATCAATTTTAAATTTCCTTCTGGTAAGTTTAAATTTAACATAGGTATTAACTCCTCTATATTTAATTTAGACATTTCATTATTTTCTTCTAATTGATTAAATGGTATTCTATCTAATAAATCATTCCCATATTTAATTGCTGATGGTATTTCTATCTCCATATATTTTAAACATTCGTGATATTGTCTATTAACTAACTTATTCATTAAATATATATATAGATTTTATTTTAAAATAGTTCGCTTAGTTCCTTTTATTACTTTATCACTATTAACTTGTTTAGTTCCCTTATTATCTTTAGTAGATGCTTTCATTCCTTTCACCAAACTAACTGCTCTCCTTAATTGGTATGGGTCATTTATTCGTATATACTTAGATGCTTCATTTACTACTTTTCCTACTTTAGTTCCTACCTTCTTTAAAAATTTTCCTACTTTGTTTTTTCTTCTCATTATATAATACTAATGATTTATTTTTTTTTTAATTTTATATTATTATATTTAACTGGACCTCCTTTTTTAATAGCATATTTAACTGGACCTCCTTTTAAAAGTCTGCTGTTTGCGAAAAGGTCAGTGAGTTTTTTTTTGCGAACAATCGACATATTCCTAAATAATCCTGGACTTGAGTTTAAAAATGGTCCTCTTATAATTCTCGGTTTGGGTGGTCCAATCGCCATTTTTCTAACTCTTGGTTTCGCTTTCATTGGTTTAACTGGTATTTTATGAGGCATTTATATTTTCTATATACATAATTATTTTTATTTATTTATTTGTTGTTCTAATGTTTCTACTTTATTTATTAGATATTGGATTGTTTTAACTAAATCTGGTATAATTTCCTTAGTGTCAAGCAACTTGGTCATTTCCATATCTGGATTATTCATATTGATAGATTTAGCAGATTGCGGTAAAATAGGTTTAATATCTTCCCAGATAAAACCTTTTCGTAAATTACAATTACAACTATCACATTGGTCTATACTATCCCAATAGTTTTCTTTATATTCATAAGATACTGGATTGATATTTTTAATTACATTTATACTATCACTTTCTACTAAATCAACAATATTTTTTTTATAATCTCTACTACTAGCATTTCCACCACTGGCGTATGATACACTATCATCTGGTCTATAAATAACTAAATTTCTATCACTTTGGTATTTAAGTTTTCCTTGACTACATTGACACTGGAATGTCCCACCATTACTTTGATTGTCATCTCCACCTTGCTCGAAGAAGAAAGTTCTACCATTTGCCCCTCCCCCTTGTGCTATTGTTTTAAAATAATTTGAATTACCACTATCTATTCTAAATTCTCCTCCCTCTACTATATTAACTGATAATTGTTTAGCGTTATTATAATCTATTTGTGCTGTATCACTAATTCCAGCGTCGAATACAAGTGGTTTATAAATAATAACTTTTTCCTTTTCAATACTTAATTTTAATGATGCGGTGGTGGGTTGTCCATTACTATCTGTTGCTGTTGAACCGCAGTGAAATCTAAATCTGCTCCAAGTAGAATTTGTTTGTGGGTGAAAGAAATAAAATTGATTAGCGGCATTTATCCCCTGCTCCATTTTAATCCCTCCTCCATCTTGTTTGAATATAAGTGATGGATTATGACTTTCACCACTGCTATTATTCATATCGCTCTCAATACAAACCCTACAATCTTTACCTTGAAATGGTTTAATATGGAGCATAAATTCATCATTAGTATATATATCTGTTGATGGTTGTATAACTATTTTTCTATTTAAATTTATTTTAGTTATGTAAGCGTCTAATACATTATGGGTCCCTCCAGCAGTCCCTTGTAATCTAAAAAAGGGAACATCATTACCAAAACCTCTTATTAACACGCCATTCATAGTTGAACTATCATTGGAATATAATATTTGATGATTAGTATCGGTTGAAGCATACAGATTGATGGGATTTTGTTCCATTCCTATTTTTCTATTAGAAATAATAGCAGTATTATTTAATGAAATTATCTCATTAGTAGTAGAAAATAATTTTATAGTAGTCCCCCTTAATTTTAATAATGAACCATCGCCATTTTGTTCTAAAAAATTAAGGTTATTGCCTACTACCGCTTGTTGTGCTGAAGCATTGAATAAAAATAGATTATTACCACTTCGTATTCCTTGAAATCTTGACTTACAAAATTTAAAAGTATCACAATCAAAATTAGCACTGGTTAAACTAGTCATCGTAAATGTAGAAGCATTATTGCCTAACTGAATAGAAAAATTATGTGAAGTGTCGTCTGGTTTTCTTATTTTTAATACACCACTTCTAAATATATAGTGTAAATCATTATTAGGATTTAACCAAATAGATTGACCCTCGTCTTGTTGAAAACCACAAAAAAATTGTATAAAATTGGAACTACTTAAATATCGGTGAAATCTAACCCCTACTTCATATCTATTGCTTCTAAATGCTCCAGTTGTATATTCTTGTTTTATTTCGTAATCCGCATTATTGTCTTGATTACCACTACCTTTTTTTAATAATAAATTAGCACCAAGCGTAGAAGAGTTTTCTTTAAACTCTACTTTGGTTGTTTCTAATTTAATTTTTTCTACTCCTGCCCGTTTTAATGGTAAATCACTAGTTCCATCAATACTGGTTAATCCAGTTAATATAGGGTTTAAATTTATCGTTAAATTTCCACCCGCCGTATTTTTAGTAATATTATTTCCACCCAATATAGAACTATGAATAAATGTTTTTATTACATCTTGTGTAGTGCCTTGAACTAATCCATTGCCGTTAATTGTTAAAAATCCATTATTAGGAAATCCACCAACACTAGCATCTTTTAATAGAAATTGGTTTGCTGCTGATGATGTATTACTAACCAAAGTAAAACCATTAACGCTGGTCATACCGCTTATTACAGCGTTTAAATTAAGTGTAGCGTTTCCACTCGCCGTATTTTTAGTAATATTGTTTCCACCTAATATAGTGTTTTGAACCGCTGAATTTATAGTTGTTTGTGTAGTAGGGACTATTAAACCACTTGAATTTGTTGATAGAAAAGTTCCATTAGCAAATCCACCAACCGAATTATCCTTTAATAGAAATTGATTAGCTGCTGATGATATATTACTAACCAAAGTAAAACCATTAACGCTGGTCATACCACCTATTACAGCGTCTAAATTGATAGTTATATCTCCGTTTATAGATGTAGTTTTACTTAGATTAGTTCCAGCATTAAGAACTAATTGACTACTTGCTATAGTAATAGTTCCCTTAGCATCTTGACCAGTTCCATTTGTAATTGTTATATTTGCTCCAGCAGTTAATTCATTAGCAGTATAATTCCCAGTTGAACTTCCTATTAATAGAGTTCCACTTTGTATAGTTCCATCAAAATCATATTTTTCTTTAATAGTATCTATATTATCATTAGATAATCCAGTTAAAGTTCGTGCTTTTCCTAATCCGCTTTGTGATAAAGTTCTACTCATTATATTATATTAGATATTTTTATTCATCATTTATATTTCTTGATAGTGATAATGGTGATACTGGTGGAGCATTATTAGTATTTGCTTGTAAGTAGGCGTTTTCACTCAATACCTCTCTTTTACATAGACACCCACAACAACCTATTTCGCTACACCTACTCATAGAAATTGAATGAAATAAACTAGTTAATAGACCTGCTAGAGAAGTAGCACTTACGCTTATAATCGCTATTAGTTCTGCCCCAGACATATTTATTTATACTAAGTATTATAAAATTTTTTTCTAATTATATAATATAAATGGTAGAAATTGATAATATAGTTAATGAAGATAATGAAATAGAAACTAACCCAATTAGTAATGATGGAGTTGAACCAGAAGTAAAACAAACTATAGAAAAGAAAAAGAAACCACGCAGTAAAGCACAGATAGAAGCATTTGAAAAAGCAATAGCAAAAAGAAAATCTAACTTAGAAGCAAAAAAGAAAAAAGTTAATATTGTAGAAAAAAAACCTCAAGTAATAGATAAAGAAATGAAAATAGAAAAACAGAATACTAATAATTTCCCAACTACACAAACTGGAATTAACCCTTTAGATATAAATTTACAAGAATGGATAAATCAAGAAAACACACCAGAACCACAAGTAGAACCCCAAGATGATGATGATGATGATGATGATGACTATGATGATGATGATGATGGTGATGATGAAGAAAGCACCGAAGAAGAAGAAGAAATTATTGTTAGAAAGAAACCAAAAACTAAACCTATACCAATACCCAAGAAGAAACCAGTACCTAAGAATAAACCCATAGAAAAGAAAAAGAAACCAAAAATAGTCTATGTAAGTGATAGTAGTGATGATGATGAACCACAAGAAAAAGACACACTAAGCGGTATGACTTGGAGAGATAGAAGTAGATTGCGAGGTTTTTAAATCTATAGTTTAACCAGATAAAATTATTTAAAAAAATACTCTTATATATAAGTATAAGATGGTGAAAGGAAAAAAGAAAGTGCTAAAAGTTGTATCTGCTCCAGTTGTTATTAAGAAAAAGAAAAAACTAAAGGTAGTCCCTGCCCCAGTTGTTAAGAAGAAGAAAAAACTAAAGGTAGTCCCTGCTCCCGTTGTTAAGAAAAAAAAGAAACTTGTTGTAAAAGATGCTGAAGAATTACGACAAAAGAAGATAGAACAAATTAAACAAGAAATTAGAGATGGTCCAGAATTTAAACCATTTGTTAGTATTAAAGGTAATAGGAACGCTCAACCAAAACCACAAAAAACCGATGTTAAGCGAGGTTATGATGACTTGGAATTTTTTAAAATGATTTTAGACACCTCCCCACAAGTTAAACTACACTTGAATAATAATGAGTTTATTCTAGTTAAGGTATTAAATGAAAATGACTATGTTGCTCTATATACTCCACTTGGAGATAAAGTAGGAATTCTTAAAAAGGGAATTACTTTTGGAAGGGGTGGTCTAACTATGAATGACTTGGCATTGGCCAGTCCCTCCTGGCGTCATTTGCTTTCTCACTGGTAGAAATGATAATTGGGAGTTCTAAGAGAAAATGATATAAAGATAATATACTCATTAGATATATAACAAAATGTTAAAAATAATTGAAGTTGATGGTAATTTATGCTCTATTGCGAGTTCTTTGTTGATTTGCTATGAATGTCCCTTCTGTAAAAAAAAGAAAAGAAATAAATTTACTAACAATCCTAAGTTCCATTATCACGGAGTAGATAGAACTGAAAAAAATACTCTATTGATATATAGAGGTAATCACTGCGAACCAGATGATATACCAGTAGAAGATAGACCTAATTATCTATATGATTTTATAATTAAAAATAATTGTGGAGTAATTCCAGCGGTAGATGCGAGTTCCTAAGACTACATATTAGTCTTATTTTATATTAAAAACAACTATGAGTATTTATTAGTTATTTTTTATATAAAATAATATCTATGTATTATAATAATACAAATGTCTAATAAAAAAGAATGCCCCCATTGTGGAAAAATGATTGTTAAACTAAATGACCATATCAAAAGGATACACCCACAAACTCCAGAAGATATTGAATTTAAACTAAAAGAAAATGAAAGATGTTTAAACTACGCTAGAAATAATAGAGATGTGTTGAATAAGTGTAATGCTAATTGGAGGAAAAACAACCCAGAACAATATAAAGCATCTTGTAAAAAATGGACTGAAAAGAATAAAGAACGAATGAAACAATATAGAATAGACAACAAAGAACAAATATTTATAGTTAGTAAAAAAAATAGAAGTCAAAGAATAAACTGCGTAGATTGTGGTGCTGAAATATCTAAAGGGTATTTATCACAGCATAAAAAGTTTTGTTGTAAAGACCCAGAGTCTATCCAAAGAAAAATGAAAGAAAAAGAGGAAAAGGTTATTAGAGATGAAACTAATAGTATCATTAGAGGTAAGAAACCTAAGAAAAAATATAAACCTCGTGGAACTGAACCAGAGATTAAACCCCTTAGTGAGATGGACAAACTTAGATTAAAAATCAAGAGAGCAGAGAAAGCAAAAGAAATAAAAAAAAATCTACTTATCAAGAATGATGTATTATTAGAATTCTAAAGACTAAATAATAGAAAAAGTTAAATAGTGTCAAAAGTGTCAAAAGTGTCAAAATAGACCCCATTTTGAAAAAGTCTATAAGAAATTTAATTTTTCCCCTGGACTTTTGAAAATATGGGTCTATTTTGACACTTTTGACACTTTTGACACCCTTTAGACAATTTTGACACTAAGACTATTTATAGATTTAGTCTTCTTCTAATTCATAATCATTATCATTTATAAGACGAAACCCAGTAATACAGCATCTTATAGTAGAATTATTATGAGTTTTAATTCGTTCTTTATAGTCATCAAAGAAGGTATTTTTAAAGAAGTCTATTACTTTGTTCTTAGTATAAAGTTTCTTTTCTTGTTTTTCTAAATATTTAAATTCTTCACTATGTCTAATAATATCTAAGAATTGACCAGCAGTTATTAAAGTTTCTTTAGTCTTATCAAATTCACACTTTTCTATCTTATCCTCAAATACTACTAATGGAATATTACACTCTTTAAGAAATTCTTTACTCCTTGCCTTTACTATTGGCGGTTCATAGATAGTATCATTATAATCCAATAACCAGAAAAAGAAAGCAACTCTACGAGGCAACCAATAGTCATCAGTCTTAAATATTGGATTTGCTGGTAAGTATCCATCTAAATTTAATTTTTCTGGGTCGCTTGTATATCTTTTATTAAAAAATACATCTATATATCTTCTACTCATAGCATCACCATTTTCACCTTGAATTTTTGGTCTAGCATTACACTCTGCTACATAGGTGGCGGTATTTATTACTCTGGTTATGCTGGAATACATACCACGAGCATTTATAATAGGATTTGTAAGTTTCTTAATACTATCTTCTAATAATATACTATCTTCCTTGATTTCACTTATAACACAATATCTTACACCATTTAACTTTGATATTGCTGGTAATGGTTTATCATCTGTTATTTCCTTAGTAATAACAGAATGACTAACATCGTGAAAGTAATTACCTAACAATAACCCCATAGCATAATTTATCAACCCTTTACCATTACCACCGCTCCCATTTGCTAAAGTAAATTTTTCTTCTAATACACCAGTTAGACCACTTCTACAAACACTAAAAAAGCATTTTTCTACTTCCTTATTACTAAATATATCACCCATTAAACTACTTATTTCATCTTTATAATCAATAGTAGGTTCTTCATAATCATAACCAGTAGTAGTTGTTATATAATCATATTTATCTCTATTGATGAATATTCTATTTTTAATATCATAGGTTTTATTATTCCAAGAAAATAAGTAGGGATTACTATCCATTAGTATATCTTTACCGCTGTTCTTGAGTTTATCAAATATATAATCTATGATATGCTTGGTATTAGTAGCACTTTTACAACTTTTAATATTTTTTCCTATTTGCTTGATATGGTCATCAAATTGCTCTTTAGTAGAGCATATTTTACATTTACAATTTTTTTCTACCTTAACACAAACTTCCAAGTTAGACATTTTATAATAAATTTTTCTTAATTCTTTATTTAAATAATCTAACAACTTATCAGTGGTTAATGCTAGCATAAATTCTTTTTTCTTTTCTTCCCATATAGATTTAACAGAATTATAACCATAATAGCATTCTCTAGTAGAATGATAAAATACATCATCGCTTATATGAATGAATATTTCAGCGTAGTCAGTATCTCCTAACTCCTCATAAGATTTGATAGGTATTTTATTGTATTTATCTAATATATCAAAATGATTTCGTCCATTACTCAATTTACTATAATAATAAATAGTTCCAATACTATAATTTATACCCTTAATACCAGATACTATCTTGTCATAACTTCCACTTTTATATTTACTACTTTTCTTACTAAAATAATCTATGTAGTCAATTTCATTAATAGATTTTAATGCTCCAACAATACTAAACCAACTTTTAAAATTATCACAATACTCAATATCTATGTTATTCAATAGTGATTCGAGAAACTCATTATTCATCTTTTTACCAATTTCTTCTACACAATCATCATTAGTTTTTAATTTAATAATTTGTTTAACTTCATCTTTACTAGTGTTAAATGATGGGAACTGCTCTTTAACAATATCCATATCCATTTTAAATATACTATTACCATAGATTTTATTACTCTTGAACCAAATGAAATCGGTAATTAAATCCCTTTCATTGATAGTATCAATAACTTTAGTAGCGTCTTTGAATTCCTCATTTTCTATTATAAAATGAAAACCCTTAGTATTTCCTTCAGTGTAATAACAACCCTCTAAAAAAGGGTATTCATCTAAGGTTTCCTCAATAGTTCTACCTTTCTTATCATCATCAAAAATCGCTAATGATATAGAAGATAAATCAAATTCCATTACACAATATCTAGTTTCATTATTTTCATTCGCCAACCAAACAGAATTATTATAGCATTCATTTTTAGTCCAGTTATGCTTTCTACCACAGATATTAGTTTTATTACTTTTACTATCTAAAGTGTAATGTATCCACTTAGGTTTTACGCCGTATTGTTCTATTAAACTACTTAAAGTTTTAACTGCTTTAATAGGTGATGGAGAAGTGGTTTCTTCATCAATATCCATATTATCATTACTAACTATTTTAAAATTCTTTTTTCCCATTTTGTTATATATATATATAAGATTATTTCTTTAAGTAATTTTATACAAATATATAATAGTTTCTATAATAAACTAACACCTACATAGGTAATTTTTTATATAATCTATGTATCTGTATTATATAACTAATTATGACTAAATAAAAGTATAAATCAAATAAACTACTCATAACTATTCAATTATAATAGTTTAATATTTAAAAATAATAAAGTTTTTAAATACTATATATGAAAGAAAATATTGCTAAAAATACACTATCTTTTAGTTGTAGTAAAAAAATGAAGTTTCTAAGAACACCTGTAGATATATGGGAACAATTAACAGACGAGTTTAATTTTACTTGTGATATGTGTGCTAGTGATAATAACCATTTAGTAGAAAAATATTATACTATTGATAATTCAGCATTAGATAAAAATTGGGATAATGAAATTGGTTATGTCCATCCTTTATTTGATAGTAAAATTGGTAATTTTGTAGAAAAAGCATCTAAACATAAAGGGACATTCGTATTTTTATTACCAGCATCAACCCACACTAGATATTTTCATAAATATTTTTATAAAAAAGATAATGTAGAAATTAGATTTTTAGAAAAACCAGTTAAAGGATTTAGATTTGGTAATGATGATGGTAGTATAGATAATTTAGAAGGTATAGGATATATAAAACCATTGATGATTTGTATTATGAAAAATGTATAATTCAATATAATTAGTTTAATATTTAAAGTTATTATATTTAGTTATATTGGGATAAGATAAGCACCCATCTAGTTTTTTTTATATTAGTCATTTACGAAAAACTAACCATATTATACCTTAGTTGTGTATTAACATTTTGTATCTATCAATTCAATCTTCTCACCTCGCAGTAGCGTTGTAATCGTTCGAGGGATAATTGATGCTTTCTAACCATTTATTATTATCCAATAAATAGATAGAACGCATTTATTCATCATCAAATAACCCAATCTCTTTTAAAAATGCTAAAATAGGTAGAACCTTTTTAATTATTTTTTCGTGTGTCTTAAACTCCTCAATATGCTCTGGTTTTAGTTTTATATTATGCTTTTTTTCCCAATACTTTAGAAAATGGCGTTCCTTGTCTTTTTCTTTCCTCATTTCTACTTTACTAGCACTAATCATTTCTATTATATACTTATAATGTTATTTTCTTAAGTCATTTTCTCTTTAGTCATAATAATTAAACCAATCATCAACCATATCAGTATCACCACCATAATAATCCATATCATTACGGTCAAAATCTTCTTTCATAATAGCAGTATCTAACCCCATAGGAAAATACACCAACCCCCTACAAGGGTAAATCATAATATTGTCTGGATTTATCTCATTCCATAGAGGTCTAAAGAAATAATTATCTATCAAATGCTTTTCACTTTTAGGTTTATAATCTACTATGAAAACATCAAACTTCTTAGAAAGTTTTTCATTTTGTCCAAAACGGTTAATTTCCATATCTTCATATTGTTCCTTTAGTTCTGGATTATTGGTTATAATCTCAAATGGTTTATCTTTATAAAGAACTTCACCAAGATGAACTATATTCTTTCTTAGTGTGATTTTGGTTTGTATTAGTTCAACCTTTTTCTTAAAAATGATTTCTCTTAGGTCTGGATTACTAAAAACCAATTCAGCACTATTAGGCAACCATTTAACTATCTTTAGTTTCTTTTTCTTTTTTGGTTTAATTCCAAGTTTCTTATTGATAGATGCGGTTATTGCTTTCATTTCAGCAGTAAGTTCTTCCAAAGAATTAAAGTGTTTAAGTAGTGCCATTTTGTTATACTTATATATAAGAGTATTTCCTTAAGTCCTTTTCTCTGGATTATCTAAATATTATAATATACAATAGTAAATCTATCTCCTATGTATTCATTTACCCAGTGAAGACAAGAACCCCCATTAAATATAACTGGATTATTTTTAATATCAAATTCACACTTTTCTACTACTAATTCACCGCCTTCATAATCTCCTAATCCAATTATCATAGAAGGACTTATATTATTTTTATCATAATGAGGACGACACGCCCAGTTTCTATTGATAGTTATTGAGTTATATTTAAAATCTGGGTCTATATGATGAATTAACTTCTTTAAACTATCATAAACTTCTGGATACTTTGCGTTATTAGCACCTGGTTGATATGGACTATCTACTTTTTCGTGGATATTCCCAGTATTACGAAATAATCTATAAACAATTCCAAAATTCATTGATGCTACTGAATAACCAACTTTATCAAATTTATTAGTCCCTTTATTTCTACCCCATTTAACTAACTTCTTAATACCACTAGCATTTGGTCTATTTCTTGTTAATTTCCATTTCATATTGGTTAGGGTTTCTAATGTTTCATCTAATATAATTTTATCCAAGCACATATTAGAATATACTTAGATAAAAATATAAATAATTATTAATAGTTTAATCATCATCACTACAAATCAAACAAATACCAACTGGTAGTTCTTCACCTTTTACTTTAAAATCTTTATTACATTTAAAACAATATCTAAAGGTATTATCAACCATCTTTTTACACTTAGGAGAGTAGCATTTTTTTCTACCTAAGCATTTATTACATTTATCATTTTTAGTATTAAAGTGGATAGTTTTACACTTGCTACAAGGAGATTTTTTCATTTTGTTATAATTATACTTGGGAGTATTTCCTTATATCATTTTATCTATGTTAATAGTCATCTTCATCATACTCTCTATCAAGACCAGTTAGAAACTCATAATAAGGTAGTAAGCGGTCAAACAATTCATAATATTTAGTATATAGTTTTCTATCTCTTTCACTATCCAAATCTAAATTTAAAAATCTATGAATTAGTTTTTTTCTTTTTAATATTCTCATATCATCTCTAATAATATTCCATTCATTTAGGAATTGTTCTCTACTTATGGTAAATCCATAGAACTTTTTTATATATCTAATTCTATGTAAAATATTATCACTATATAGTTGTAAATCATATTTATCAACTTCTTCATCACTCATAACTATATAATATAACATAGAAAAAAATATAAATAATACACCTTTTTTTTACTACTTACTTATAAATAGTAAAAAAAAGGTTATATCATAATCATCAATAGTCATCATCTAACTCATCAAAACAATCCTCACACATAAATTCATTAGACATATCATAGAAAAGACTATGAGGAGAAGTTTGTAATAACCAATTTGGTATATCATCTACCGCAAAGGTCATTTTTTCCACTTCATAATATAATGACTTAAGTTGATTAGGTATATCTAAAGAAATGATTAAAGGATTACGGCAACACATACAACGGACTATGTCTTTATGAGTAGTAAGTTCCTTCATTAAGTCTTTATGATTATCTTGACTAACCTTATCAATAATAAGACACTTGACATCACAAGGGAGTTTGTTAAAAAGAGATGGTTTCATTTTGTTATACATATATATAAGAGTATTCCCTTAAGTCCTTTTATCTCTTAATCTTTTTTTAACTACTTACTTTATGTTAGTTTTAAAAAGGTGTAATCTTTTTAACTACTTACTTTATGTTAGTTAAAAAAGGTGTAATCTTTTTAACTACTTACTTTATGTTAGTTAAAAAAGGTGTAATATATAACTATATTAAAATAAAGATAAAAGGACTTAAGGGAATACTCTTATATATATATATAACAAAATGAAACCATCTCTTTTTAACAAACTCCCTTGTGATGTGAAATGCCTTATTATTGATAAGGTGAGACAAGATAATCATAAAGAGGTAATGAAGGAACTAACAGCGTTAATTGATGAACAAAAACAAGAATTTCGGTGTTTTTGTCATCATTGCGGTTGTTTGTTAGGTTTTTATTATAAAAATATAAATATAAACCTTCAAGAGTGTTTGTATGACCCTGATTGTTGTAATGATTGTTTAATGGTTATTTCTCATTAAATTATAATATACAACCTTTTTTTTACTATTTATAAGTAAGTAGTAAAAAAAAGATTAAGATATAAAAGGGTATAAAGAAATACTCTTATATATAAGTATAACAAAATGAAACCATCTCTTTTTAACAAACTCCCTTGTGATGTAAAGTGCCTTATTATTGATAAGGTTAGTCAAAACAATCATAAAGAGTTAATGAAGGAACTTACCACAAGTAAATCATTAGACCGCTGTGTGTTTTGTAATACCCCTTGTGCTTGGAGTATGACTACTGAATATTATGATGTTGTTAATGCTTGTAGTATTCTTTTAAAGACAATTGATTATCAAATTGACGAATACCCAGAATATTTAAATAATAATCACGACCATATTTGTTATAGGTGTTCTTTTCCAATAAATAGATAGAACTTAATTAAATCTACCTTTTTCATCATAGTTTTTAAAATCTATTTTTCGTGGGTCAATTGGGGGTGGTGTATGTTCTTTTTCTATATTCTTATTCAGTGCTTTTAATCGCTGAATAGGAATACTTTTAATTTTTTTTTTTTTCTTATAGTGATAGGGCATTATAAAATTAACACATAAAATTTTATGAAATTTTGTAAATCGTTTATAGTCCATATGTATATTTTAGACATTTTAAACAAAATTCTATCCGTTCTATTTTAATATTCTTAGTTTCACCACACATAGAATTATCAGTCTTAATCCTCTCTATCTTATCCTCATAGAAGTTAATGATAGTTTGTGCTTGGTCTTGTTCTTTGCTATAAAATAAATCAGTATATAATCCCATCTATATTATATAGAAAGGAAATAATCCTCCTTTTTTCTAACTTGTGTAGATGGAAGTCTTTTCCATTTTAATTCTATTGTTAATTTATTTCTTCTACTTACTGGTATTTTTACCTCTTTTCCATTATTGTCTAATCCTTTAGTAGCACCATCTTCCCAAGTATGGTAATCTAAATATTGTGGATATGTTTTTGCTACTTTTAAATAATCTTGATGGGTCTTTTCTTTATCTAATCTATAATCATACAAACCTCCAGCACTAAATAACTTAGTTTTAATAGTTAAGAAGTCTATTTTTAAATTATTCTGGTATTTATCTAAATACCAACAACTTTCATAGGCATCTGTTCCTTGATTTAGATCTAATATTAAATTTGGTTCATTAAAGAATAACTGAAATCCACCACAAATTACACTTTTACATAGTTTTACTTTATCACTCATATAGAAAGCATTACCAGAACTATTTACTCCACATAGTCCTATGTTGTGTTCTCTCATTAAATTAGATGATATACAAATAGTAGTATCAAATTCTTCAGCAGTAATGGGTCTTAGTGTCTTTTCATCAACTCTTACTAATATATCCTCAATATCATCATCAAGTATCAGTCCCAATTGTTTTTCTTCAAATAATTCAGTTCTAATAAAGTTTAACTGGGACGCTTTACAATTACTATTATCCCCAACAATAACATTAACCCCTTGATACATACTACTTATATTATCATAGTAATCATTAAACATATCTTCATCATCATCACAACCAACTACAACAAAAATATTTTCTCTTGGAACTTTCAAGCGTTCTAATAGGTGTAAAGTCTTACATAGAATTATATTAGAACGCTGGTAAGTAGGAATTGCTATATTTAAACTATTCATTATATTTATATAGTTAGATTTTATTTTTAATGGAATATAACCACGAACAAGTTTCTGTTGATTCGGTTTTAAAATAATCTAAATAATCAGCATCACTAACAAGTTTTTTTAATTTACAAAATCTTTTAAAGCATACTTGACCAACGCTATGTTGTAATAATCTACACTTCCAAGTAGGTGGAATACTCTTCTTTCTTTCTATTATTTGACTATTTACATAATCTATTAACTCTTTACATAGGGTTTTATCTTCTATCATCATAATATTATTATTGGTAATCCATTTATCGGTTTTAGTATCATACCATTTACCATAGAAAAATTTAAATTCTTCCAAAGGTTTTATACTTTGTTCATCTAAATCTATATATATTCCTCCATAATGGTGTAATAGCATATATCTAGCATAATCTACTTTATACATAGGATATGGAAAGTTGTTCCAAAAAATTAAATTCTCTGGATAGTGTGTTGATACAAATTCATTTAAACTATCATCAGTCCATAGTTTATGCTCCCACTCTGGATTTATTCTTTTATTGACTTCTATATTTTCCAAATAGTCCCTCCTTTCTTCTAATGGTTTTAATCCAATATCTAAAAATATTTGATGAATAATTTTCATTTATCTATATAGTTAGATTTTTATTTTTCTATAAATGGTTTAATACTTTTATCATTTCCAGTATAATATATATTTCTTTTTAGACCTTTTAAAATTCTTCTCATCGTTCTATTAAAACCTCGTTCTACCTTTGGGGTTCTATCTCCAATCTTTCTGGTGATCATAGACTTAACTATAATTGGATTAACCAACTCACTAACTATTTTATTATCTAATTTATCCATTTAAATTACATAATAAAATAATTTTTTTTAATTCATTTTCTAACAATATTTATCATATCCACACGCTACACACTGGGGGTAGAATTTAAATTTAAGCATAAACGACATACCTTCTTTCCAGTCTGGATTTGGTCTAGAAGTTTCACAAATCAATTTGCTTTTCTCATCAATAAAATCATCACAATCAACACACTGCTTCGCTACTCCAGTAATCTTTAGCACTTTCTTTGTTCCTTTCATTTTGTTATACTTATACATATGAGTATTCCTTTATACCTTTTTATCTATTTTATTATAGACACTTTCACTAATACTTTTTGAATGGAGCATCTGGTCTGCTAATTTCTTTTTATCTTGAATAGTCATATTAGGATTAGCATATTTACTACTTATGTAAATACTTCTTAATAGACTTGTGCTTACCTTTTTACCAAAGTTTTTTAAAAATATTTTGTTTAAGTATTTAGTTATACCATTAGCATTCATAGGTGTTGAATTGGATAGATTAACCAGTAAATAATCAATATCAGTTAGTTTATTCCATTTCTGTATTAACTTTTTTAATTCTAAGTCTTTTATAATAATTTTTTGTTCTCCTTTGTATTTCTTAGTTTTGAATTCATTTAATAAAAAGTATGGGTGTCCTTTTTGTCTAATAACTAAATAATTCTTATTTGGTTCTTTTTTTTCACTTTCATTTACTATTTCCATATCTGCGTAATCATTTCTTAAAGGTGGAATAGACCTACCACTATATAGATAGAGTATTAAATATTGTTGTATCTTGTCTTTTTCTTTAGTTGTTAGTTCTTCTTTTGATTTATCTAGTAATGGTAAGGTTTCTTTTTTTAATTTTCTAAGTAGTTGTAAAACCTCTTCGTGTTTTAACCAGTTCTCTTGTTGTGTTTCGCTTTTCTCATTTTTATCATAATTGTCTTGGATTTCCATTTGTAATTTTTTAATCAATTCATTATAGAAATCCATTAACTCTTGATTTTTTTCTATGGTCTGTAATGCTACTATAACACCAACTAAATAATTCTTCTTAGTGTGTTTGCTTTTTTCTTCTATAGCATCAACTATACTTTCTTTATTTTTTAGAAAATCTAAATTATCAAAATCTTTTGTTCCATTAATAACTTTATGGAGATTTCTTAAATTATTAACATAAGTAGTAATAGTTATATTACTGGCGTTAGGTTTTACTCTCTTTAATTCTTTCTCTAAATCCATCTTGTTTATTATAAACATAGAAAAAAAAAACAATAAAAAAACTAACTTGTCTTTTTAAAGAAACTAATATAATATAATCTATCTGTAAAAAGTCAAAAAGGTGTCAAGTGTCAAAATATACCCATATTTTACAAAGTTATATAGAAAATTCAAAAAATCTAATAGACTTTGTAAAAATATGGTAATTTTGACACTTTTGACACTTTTGACACTTAATCTATATTCTCTAAAGTTAGTTGATTAAAGTTCTTAAAATTACGAGTATTCTTAGGCATAGAGAGATTAACAAATAAAAAATTGTGTGGTCTATCAAAAACATAATCATATAACTCGTTTGCTTCTTGTTTGTCTAATGGTAAAAATTCATCTCGTAGAACCTCCTTTTCTTGTCTAGTAGAATTAAAGAAATAAATAGAATTTGCTTGACTTCTAATTGCGAGTGGAATTGCTTTTATTTTTTGACTAACTAACATAGTCATTAGACTACTATACTTACCTAAAATATGCCTACCATTCATCACCATTTTTCTAAAAGTATTCATAGCGTTCTTGTTTGTGTTAATGTAATTTACTGCGTCATCTAATATAATTAAAGCGTGGTGATGCTCGTCTTCATCACCTTCATCACTCTCGTTTTCTATAATAGTTTCTAATATTTGTTCTAAAGGTTCATCTGCTAAACTTATCATTTTATCATCTGGTAGGTTTAAATCCATAGTTCCACTTGGACTAATATAATAAACACTATGGAATACATCATTATATAAATTATTTTGTTTAGTTCCATTTAATAGAGATTTAATTAGAGATGATTTACCAGATGCTGGTAATCCTATTATTAAACTCATATTTACATAGTTTAAGAATGGGGACAACTCCTTTGGTCTATCTCCAGTATTAAATTTTGCTCCACTAACTTTGATTTTACTATCTGTTTCTTTTATCTTCATTTACTATATATTATTTAATATTTTTTTTAATTATATCTCTTGCGAGTTGTTCGTTCTTTTCTACCATATTTTTTAAATTATTCTTTTCTTCTAATTGTCTATTATTGATATTTACTTTATTACTTGGATTAAATACAAACTCTACTTGTAATATTAAAGTATAAGGTATTTGGTTAAAATCTATTATATTATCATTAGCATCAGTCAGTTTTATCTCAATTCTTTTAATATTCTCTTGACTAAGTAGATGTTTAAATGGTAATCCACCTTCATCAAAATATATTATACTAAAGGGTTCTAAATCAACTGGAACAAGTAATAATTCACCACCTTCAGCATTAGTAGAACGAATATTAGAACCTACTAAATTACTTTTAATATGGATACTATCTAAACCATCCGCCATATCAACTATTTTTTGACTGGTGGTAGAACTGCTAGTAGTAAATGATACATCGGTTTCATTAAATCCTAAAATATTTCTAACACTAAATTTAGAATTTCCACCACTAGAAAATAATAAAGTGGCGTTAGTTGGACTTGTTCCACTTAAAATTTTAAATGATACTTTACCAGTAGATTTATTATAGGTAATAGTATATTTAAAATTTTTTTGTGTTGTTGCTTCTAATAATGATTTTATAGTGATAATTAAATCGTTTATATTATAATTTCCATCTGGTATAGTTATAAAATAAGTAATACTACCACTACTATTAGTTTCTGTAATATCTAATATATTATTTTTCTGTGATGATGATAGAGTATAAAAACTAAATGGTAAAAATACTTTTTTTAAAAATAATAATAATCGTTCATCTTTTCTACTACTAATTTCTTGTTCTAATAGATAAATCTTATGACCATCTAAATTATTTAAATCAGTTCCATTTTTACTATTTAATACTACCTCAATCGGTTCTCTTGGTATATAATCATATTTTTCATACAATTCTAAATCCATTTATATAAATAGATATTTTAATTATACAATTATACAAACAAAGGATTTTCCATTATATTCACCATTGCTAATGGTTCGTTTTCATCTTCATCTTCACTACCAGGTAGGTTTTGTTCCGCATATGTCCCTTTGTATTTCAATGCTTCTATATATGGGTTCTCGCCATCTGCTCCCAAATCTCCTGGATATTCTTCTTCTACTTTGTCCATCGCATCCTCTCGTTTTGCTTGTGCTGCTTTTTCTGCTTCTTCTGCTTTCCTCAATGCTCTAGCTAGGCCTTTTGCTTCTGCTCGTTCCATCATTAGTCTTTGCCCTTCTGCTCCTCCAGTTTCAGCATCTTGGAATGGTTCATCTAATTCTTCGTCAATCGTTCCTAATCTATCACCATTTCCAACTCTCATTTCATTACCTACTACTAATCTTGCTCGTCTTTCTCCTCCACTACTTCTAAGTGGTGGTTGAGAACTCCAAAATCTAGTAGAATAATCTTGTGCCTTATATGCTCCAGCAACCGTTAAACCACCCATTACCATACCACCTAATAATGAACCAAAACCACCACCAGCATTTAAACCACCTCCCCCAGTTCCTCCATCAATTTTATTTAATTCAAAATTTTGGACTGGTGTTCCATCTGGCGGTGGTGATGGGGACATACCTGGCGGTGGTTCTGGTGTTGGTTCTGGTGTTGGTTCTGGTGTTGGGTCTGGTGTTGGGTCTGGTGTTGGGTCTGGTGTTGGTGTTGGTGTTGGTGTTGGTATATTTGCTCTTTCACTAAAATATGATTTGATAAAATCATAAGTTCCACTTGCTCCATCGCCAATAGTTTTTCCAGTTGCTTTTGCTAAATCATATGCGTCTTTAGAACCACGAATAATCGCCACTAAATCCTCCTTAGTTAAATCTCCAAAACTTTTATTTTTAATTCGTTCATATAGGGTCATAGTATTTATTGCTTTATCCTCAAACCCTTTCCCAGTTTTGGGTGGTGTTTTTGGTGGTGGAGTAGTTAATGGTGGCGGTGCTTTATAAGAAAATCCAGATGGAGTGCCTCCTCTCATAGTTCCACCAATTCCATCTCCTTTAAATGAACCTACCAACCTTTTTAAATTAGATGGGTCATTAGTTTTATCTACTATTCCCCTCATTTTTTTATCTAATATTTTATATTTATCAGTAGATAGTTTTTTTTTTTGTTGGGTTAAAAATTTAGCAGTTAATTCCTTTAATTGTTTTTTTAATCTATTTATTTCTTTTTTGTTCTTAGTTCCTTTTGTAATTTTCTTTTTAGTGGTTTGCCCTTTTTTATTTCTTTTCTTTTTAACTACCATTATAATTAGTTAAAATATATTTTTGTTATTTTTTATTTAATTCTTTAGAAGAGATGGCGTTGCTCTAATTCCCATCTTCCCCAATTGTTTAACGGCATTTGCCGACCTCAACGCCGTAGTGGTTAAAGTCTTTTTTGCTAATTTGTTGGCAGTGCTTTTTGCTACTGCCTTTGTCCCCGCCTTTGCCCCCGCCTTTGCCCCTTCTTTAGCACTTCCTCCAGCTGCCGACCCACCTGGTATTAAAGCCAAGGGACTAAACGCTAAATCCAAAATTGCTTCACTATCTCCTTTTCTTATTTTATTTCTAACTTCTTTATCAACTAGAGAGCGTCCTATTGTTCCTATTGATGATGGAATAGCAAATGCTATTTCACCAGCAAGACTAATTGGACTAAACCCCGCCTTACCTAATTTAGTATTTCTTAATGGGTCATTTTGCGTTATTAGTTTTGCTGGTGCTTGGACATTTTGAAAACCTCGTTTAGCACCAGTACCTATCGCTTGTAATAACAGACCCGCTTTAGTTCTACCTTTATTTTTCTTCATAAATTCCCTTAGTTCTGCTTTACTCATTACTGGATTTTTAAACCCCGCTCTATCTAAAGTATTTTCAAAGTCCTTAGATACTTTATTTATTTTAGTGCTAATATTCTTGGTAGTTCTATTTACATCACTTCCAAATTTCTTAAATGGATTAGCAATATCACTACTAACCTTATTTACTTTTCGCTTGATGCCTTTTCCTAAATTCTCAAACCCTTTTTTAATTCCTTTAAATAGTTTAAACCCTTTTTTTTTTCCTTTGCGTCTTCTCATTATAATATTGATAGAACATTTTATTTATCATTTTTTTTTTAAATGGGTTTTATCTATCTTGTATGCTTTACTACTTGGATTAACTGATGCGTAAATTCTCGCCATCGCCCATTGTTCTGGACTTCTTACTTGTGGTCTAACTGATGATGGGTTAGTTTTATAAGCACCAACGCCTTTATTATAGATAGTCTTTAAACCGCTGGTCTTAAATCCAGTTAATTTACTGATAGAACTAATAGAATGCGGTGTATTTAATGGTAGTTTATGCTTTTTATTGAATTTTTGCTTATAAGTAAGGGTCATATACTACTAATAACATTAAAAACTCCAAAAAAACAGAAAAAAACCATTAAAATCCCATCTTTAAGTCATTTTAACTGGTTTTGATACTAAATATGATAGTATTTAAAGATAAAAATTAATTTTTATCTTTCTTTTAAGTCATATTTACTATCAAAACTACTTAAAGTGATGGTTTTTAGGCATTTTTGCTTGTTTTTAAGTGGTTTTCTATTCATCTTCAGCATCTATTCCCATAAATTCGTTGATTTTATCTTTAAGCATTCTATTAATAGGGTTTATTAAATAGTAATCTTCGCTTTGATGGGTTATAGTAATAAATGAATATACTATCAATATAAAATGTTTTAGTTTTGCTATTTCTTTGTTCTTTTCTTTAATTCTATCTTTAAAATCATTAGACATTTCTAATAATTCGCCTTCCATACTATTTAAATTATTTCTTTTTACCAAATAATCGTTTAAAGAAACCTTTTCGCTTTTTTTTCTTTTTATCTGGTTTAGATTTATTACCACCTGCTAATTTAGCACCTATAACCGCACCAGTGGCGGCGGTTGATACTCCGGCAGTTGCTCTTAATAAACTAGTTGCGGTTTTGTCTATTATAATATTTTCACCACCTTCTTTAATTATGGAGTTAATTAAAGACACAGCACTACTTCCTAGAGAATTAGCATTACGAGCAAGATATTTCGCCCAAGTTTCGTTTGCCCTAGCATTTTTTAATATAGTTCTTAATACAGCACTTTGTTGTTTGCTTGAACCAATTTTCACTAATCTATTTACTACTCGTTGTAAAGCATCGGCGTTTAATGCCCTCGTTCCCGCCAGACTTAAATTTTCACCAAGAATTCTACTAAATTCCCTTAAAGTATCTCTGTTATTAAAAGCAGCTGCTCCAAAATACTGCCTAGCTGCTCTAGCACCTGAACCACTCTCTACCAATGCTCCTGGTAATGCTCTAGCAATTGCTCCAGAACTTTTTATTCCCCTAATAGTTCTAATACCTCCTCTTGAAAATCCTTTTCTTAATGCTTCCCCAGCTGCTTTAATACCTTTTTTTATAATACCGCCTCTAACTACAGATTTTGCTAAATCTCCTATTATACTAGACATTAACTAATAGTATATATTTATTTCTTTTTTTTTTTTTTTTTTT